>SDBS01000229.1_pt1 | contig 50624 bp, 48 predicted proteins | sample 2277091 | NCBI WGS metagenome assembly SDBS01 (sample SAMN10404972, study PRJNA504765) | marine sediment metagenome | isolation source: marine sediment core GS10_PC15, 163 cmbsf | place: Arctic Ocean: Southern Knipovich Ridge | collected 2010 | reverse complement strand
ACCTTTCATTTTGCCTCTCCTCCAAAAAGCGCCGCCTGTCGATAACCAATTCATGCCCCGGCCCAGGATATGGTTTTTCCCCATGACAGATCTCCTCTTATGTTTCTTGCGAAACGAGCAGTAAAAAAATGCGCACATGAAGGAAGCTCGTTCAACTGCTACGTCAAACTCCCTGGTTCAAAGTGTGAACACTGTAGGCCTTTGGCTGTGACATTGTTGATTTCATCCTGGAAAACCTCGTCCTGTGGGCGGCAAATCAAAGCCACGTCCAATGGCGTGGATTGTCTATGTTGCTGATAATTGGGGTGTATAGTCAGGAACGATTTGCTGGAGCTTTGTCTTGATGGCGAGTGCGTCGTATGAGCGCACGACGGCGAGGAGTTCATCTATTTTGGCATTGAGTTCTTGAGGGTCACAGTGGTTCCCACGGAGGACATGGATCTTCTCGTGGGCCGTGGCAACAATTCCTTCTCCCTCGGTGATAAGCTCCTCGTGGAGCTTCTCCCCGGGCCTAAGGCCTATGAACTGGATAGAAATCTCCCGGTCTGGCTCGAAGCCATGGAGACGGATCAGATCCTTAGCCAAATCGAGAATGCGAACCGGTTTTCCCATGTCCAGGATGAAGATCTCACCCCTCTCCCCCATCGCTCCGGCCTGTAGGATTAATTGACAAGCCTCGGAGATAGTCATGAAGTATCGTGTGACCTCAGGATGTGTCACGGTTACAGGTCCACCTCGGACTATCTGTTCCTGGAATACAGGAATGGCTGAACCGGAACTGCCCATTACGTTTCCGAACCGAACTGCCATGAAGCGAGTTTTGGATTTCCCGGCGGAGCACTGCACGAGCATTTCGTCGAGCCGTTTGGTAGCACCCATAACATTAGTAGGTCGTACCGCCTTGTCCGTGGACACGAACACGAAGCGCTCTACCTTTTTGTCAACTGCTTCCTCCACTAGGTTTCGGGTGCCGATCACGTTGTTGTACACTGCCTCCCAAGGATAAAGCTCCTGAATGGGCACGTGCTTATAAGCGGCTGCGTGAAAGATCACCTGGGGACGAAATTCCCGAAAGACTTTGCTCAGAGCTTTGCGGTGCCTCACATCTGCCAGGAAAGCGGATATATCAAGGGATCCGAAACGTTCTCTGCATTCCATCTCTGACTGGAAGAGGTTCAGCTCACTGGCCTCTACGAGGGCCAGCGCCTCGGGGTCGAATCGACCTATCTGCCTGACCAGCTCGGATCCGATGGACCCGCCGGCGCCTGTCACCAAGACCCGTTTTTGCTTCAAGTACCCGGCAATCCCTTCCTCATCAATGTGCACCTCTTGTCTTCCAATAAGATCCTCCAATGTTACCTCTCTTATAGCTTTCACCGAAACGCTGCCGTTGATCAGTTCTCCGATTCCGGGAATCGTGCGATATCGCTTGCCGCTCCTGTCACACGCATCCACGATTCGACGCATGTCATCGCCTTTGGCTGAGGGGATGGCAATAAGGATCTCGTCGAAATCCACGCCAAGGTGGTCGATATCATCAATGGTTCCCAAAACCCTCACACTATGGATGGACTTGCCTTGCTTGTCTTGATCGTCGTCGATAATACCCACAGGCTGGAAATTCACGCCGGGATTGTTCCAGATTTCTCTCAACATCTGCTCACCTGCGTCTCCTGCGCCCACGATTAGAAGCCGAATGGGGCCGGAGTGCTTTTCTCTTTGGAAAGAGGGGAACATTCCTGTTCTACTGCCTCGTGCATAGTAAAATCGAATCATTACTCGTAAACCGCCGATCGCCAAAAGGGTCAAGGCCCCATCCATAAGAAAAACCGATCTGGGATAACCATCAAAGCGGTGTAACACCAGTATGCCCGTGATAATCAGTACCGAGGCCACAAGGACTGCCCTAACCACATTCACAAAATCTACCAGGCTCGTGTACCGCCATACCCCCCGGTAAAGATGGAAAAAGGCAAAGGAGCCCAGCTTCACACAGAGCACGTACGGCATACTCATCAGAAAAACGTTCAGATAACTCTCTGGAATGACAAACTCAAAACGGATAAGGTAGGCCAAGTAATAACAAGCCACAATTAGCGCTGCATCGGCAGCCACCATAATTGATAAATTCCGTCTTATCCAAATTCTTTTCATAGATTCCTGGGGTGGAATGCTTTCAATTTTTGATTTTCACAGAAGATTTTGGTGCTGCTGGAAAAAGAGTTATCTGTGGAATCAAGGATAGTTGTCCCCATGAAACTCCGTGATGTTTGAAATCAGAACGAAGAGAGACAAAACACTTGTACACACAGCATTTTTTGTGCCACGAAGGTACCTTATCCTATCCGTCTGAATATACTGTTGTATTTGAAAGCGGAGTGTGATGGTAGGAAAGATTAGGAGGTAGATTCTATGGCAGGACCACCATAATAATGTGGAACGGATTCCATAGCGGCTAGTGGCTGGTATTTAGGCAATCCTTAAAAATAGAAATAGAATCTATGTTTTTGAACCAGAACATCATGTAGTGCTTATGGTTGTCTATAGGTAGTTGTGAATTGAAGCCGACGTCTTGAGACAGTCCACTACCCCATCAAGAGATAATGTCTTCTGATCCTATCCTTCTAAACGGTGCTATTAGAGCCCCGCTACAATATAGAGCACCTTAAACTGGCAGTTAGGTGACTCATGGGGTATGGGCACGGGTGGAGTATATTGGCACATGCCTTCTTCTATTTCATTGGGAAGAGAAATAAGCTTGCCGAAGAAAATTCGCTTTAGTACCGCCTTGCCCTTCATGGTTTTTGGCATGAGGTATAGAGCAACGGCTGTTCTTTTAAGTAGGGAGATCATTTTGTCCGTTGTCGAATCAGGACGGGTCGAAAATGCTCCATAAAGCTCAACATGCGGAAACCGATGCTTTAAGAGCTGATACAACTCAGGAGCAGAAAAATATTTGGTGCTGTATGGCGAAGGATTGAAGTCTGACCACTCTTTGTTCACGGTGCATACTAGCAAAATGCCTTTATCTTTGAGAACCCGACGGCTCTCTTCAAGAAACTTTTCCGGTTGTGATAGGTAATAAATCGCCTCAAATAAAATTACTACATCGAAGCTGTGATCTTCAAATGTCAATTGATGCGCATCTAATGTCCTAACCTCAATGTTTTGCCTTTCTTCATAATGAGATATAGCAAAACGTAAATTATTCTCGTCGATATCTCCACCAACTACCTTTTTTGCAACCTTTTCCAAATAACCCAGCCCCCTGACCAGCCCCACAGGCTACCTCTAAAACATCTTTACCCTCACAGAATTTAGAAGCAAATTCATAGCGATGATATAACCGCTCTAGTTGTTATCTCGAAGCTTTTTGGCCCGGTAGTTCGGTGACGGTTGTATAATCTCCCATACCACCTTCTATGCATCATAGAATTTCCGTACAACCACGGCTACGTATTCCACCTGTTCCTCTGTCAACTCTGGATTCATAGGTAGCATCAAAACGCTGCCAAACATTCTTTCGGTTCGTGGGAGATGGAAGTGAGTTAACCCAAGCTTTTTGAATTGATGCACACCCTTTCCACCCCATGAGATCAAAGTTTCCACACCGCATTCTCTCAAACGGACTACGAGATTATCTCGATCTTCTGCCTCAATCTCATAGTTCTGGAACACATCAAAATACGGGCCTTTATCAGTGGGCGGCGGAGGCAGATGAAGCTGCGGAAGATCGGATAACAGTTCATGATAAATTCTGGCAATTTCCCGCCGACGCTTGATCCACGTGGGAACCCTTTTGAGTTTCAAATCCAAGATAGCAGCATGCAGGTTATCCATCCGACAGTTGAACGACCATCCAGCTATATCATTTTCATTCGTACGCCCATGGTTTCTCAGGAGACCGATTTTGTCCGCCATCTCTTTGCTGTTGGTAGCCACGGCCCCAGCATCCCCGTAAGCACCTAGTAATTTGGCCGGGTAAAAGCTGAAACAACCGGCAAGACCAAAGGCCCCGCCCTTGATTCCATTGAAAGAAGCGCCGATCGCCTGGGCCGCGTCCTCGACAACCAACAAGTCCTTTTGCTCTGCTATGGCCATGAGCTTATCCATGTTGCAAACGCGACCATTCAAGTGAACCGGCATGATGACTTTGGTTTTCGACGTAATCGCTGCCTCCACAAGGTCCGTATTCATATTGTGGTCTTCATCAACATCCACGAAAACAGGCCGAGCACCAGCGTGGTGAACGGCGGCGGTTGTTGCCACAAACGTGTGCGAAACAGTAATGACATCGTCACCAGCACCGACACCTGCTGCTCGAAGTGACAAATGAAGGGCATCAGTACAATTGCTAACGCCCACAGCATATTTTGTCCCAACGAAGTTGGCAAAGTTGGTTTCAAAGTCTCTAAGTTGTTGCCTCATCATGATATCGCCGTGGGACAGTATGCTGTCAATGGTAGACAAAACTTCCTGTTTCATGCTCTCGTATTGAGCTGGATAATCTATGTATTTGACTTTCCAATCCATATTCACGATGTCCTGATATTCAAATCACCGCGTATCCTATGTACGGATCGAATTCAAAACGCTGGATTTTCAAGCTGTTAATTCCTATGGTCCCCAGTAAACCCATCGTTTCTCCAGGCCAAATCGGATTATCTAATTCGTCAAAAGCGATGATGGCACCCTTTGGCATTCTGGGCACAAAGTGCTCAATTGCAATTTTTGTAGGATCATGTAGGTCTGAGTCTAAAAAAAGTAAACTCACCATTAGGTGTTTGTTCTCTTCAATAAACGTTGGAATGGTTTGAGTGACGTCACCCTTGATTAGCATTACCTTCGGAATGTGGCCCAAAAAACGGTTGGTGTCATATATTCCGATGAGTTCAAGGAGTTCGTCATAAGAGTCGGCCCGCAAATCTCCCGGCTTGGCATTGTATTGCTTGCCTTCATCTAAATCGCCAGCAGCAGCAAACCCCTCAAAAGTATCAAATCCGTATATTCGTCGTGTGAGGTTATTTGGTTCTAAAACGGCGCTAAAGTTGGCCCAGGCCATCAGTCCAAAACCGCGATAAACGCCACATTCGATTATCGAACCCTTGACGGGTAGAATTCTCTTAAAAATTTCATAAATCGCCAAGAGCCTGGTGAGTTTTTGCCGCTTAATGTATTTAGGAAAATGATCAAGTTTTGTTTCAACACTATCGGGACACTGCGAAAATACCCTGGCGATATCTTTTCCAACCGTTTTTTCGGCTTCTGTTCGAAAGCCTCCTTCAGGCTTTACTTTGTTTCTCATTTTGCGCAACCCTCAATCCGGTTTTCACTTCCCTCATGATGCGGCTTGATATGGCTTCAGGTGTCAGTCCATAAGCCTGCCGCAAATAGCTAGCTCTCCCAATGACATCACCATATTGATCTGGCAGGGCAACTCTTCTGAAGATACCTTGATATCCAGCTTCCAAAAGGTCTTCTGCAACCGCCGAACCAAGCCCCCCGATCAAGCTATGTTCCTCAATGGTGAAAATAGCTGAAGTTTTTGCTGCCTGCTCTAAGATAATATCAGTATCCAACGGCTTGACCGTGTGAAGGCTGACAAGCGTTGAATAAATTCCGTTGTTTTTTAAAATTCTCACAACCTCATTCGCACAAGCTAACATAGTTCCAGTAGAAAATATAGATAGGTCACTGCCTGAATGCACCACAATACCTTTACCAATAGCTATCGGGGGGTTGCCTTTGTGGACAACGGGATCGTCCTTTCCAGCCAGACGAATATAAAGTGGGCCGGAATAGTCCGCAGACTCAATAACAACTCCTTTAGCTTCCAGCGGATCTCCTGGAGCAACAACCGTCATGTTTGGAAGTGAGCGCATTATTGCCAAATCTTCTGTTGCATGATGCGTCATCCCCTCCAACCCGTATGTCAAACCACCACCCACGCCAATTAGTTTAACATTCAATTTGTGATAGCAAAGATCGACACGTATCTGATCAAGGGCTCGCATGGTTAAAAACGGAACCATTGAGTAACAGTATACGTTCTTCCCTGATAATGCCATACCCGCAGCAATCCCAACCATATTCGATTCGGCAACGCCTACGTTGAGAAATCTGTCAGGAAAATCCCCGCGAAAATCATCGAATAATTTGAAACCCAAATCCGCAGTCAGCAAAAATATACTTTCATTTCTACCGGCAAGCTTTTCGAGGGTTTTGATGAATGTTGTTCGCATTTAGCCAATTTCGCTTAATGCTTTTTTGTATTCCTCTTCATCAGGACAGCGATAATGCCACAGAAGATCATCCTCCATGAAACTAACCCCTTTTCCCTTTACCGTATGGGCAATGATCGCGCTAGGTTTATCTACTTCAAATGGAATTCCCTCAAGCGTGTGTATCAAATCTTCTATATTATGACCATCAACCTCTTTTACCCCCCATCCGAATGAGCGCCATTTATCACTGAAAGGCTCCAAATCTATCACCTCTCTTGTACGGCCAAGAGCCTGCATTTTGTTATAATCCACAATGGCAATAAGATTGTCCAGCTTATGGTGAGCACTCAGCATGGCCGCTTCCCATACCGAGCCCTCATTAGTCTCTCCATCGCTCAATACCACGAACACTGCGTATTCTTTTTTATCATATTTTGCCACGATGGCCATGCCGCATCCAATCGAAAGCCCATGTCCTAAAGATCCGGTAGAGACTTCGATTCCATTTGTAATACTTAGACGTGGATGCTGTTCCAGGGTGCCTCCATCTAAAGCAAATCCGTTCAAGCAATCCTTGTCGATGAAGCCCCGGAGGCAAAGAGTTGAATATAAGGTTGGACAACCATGCCCTTTACTCAGGATGAATCGATCCCTATGGCTCAAGGAAGGTTCTTCTGGTGAGATGGTAAGAATTCTGAAATACAGGGCAACCAATATTTCTACAATTGAAAAAGAAGATCCTATATGAGCACTCTTAGATCGGTAAATAATATCAAGAATCTCTTTTCTGACATTTTTGGCAATTTCCCTGTATCCATTAATTTCCTGTTTGCTATAATACATCATAAGTCTCCATTATTGCCTTTCTTTTGAATACTGTCCATATTGTCCCGAAAATTATCTTCAAGTCTTCACCAAAAGAAGTTCTTCTCACATATTCAAGGCTAAGGCGCATTTTTTCCGGATGAATCTTTTCCATGTAATCCCTATCTGGATCTTCACTCCCGCACAAAATCTCTCCTTCGTTTGAAAATTTCAAAGAAGCATAATCTGTTATTCCAGGCCGCACGTTCAGAATTTGCATTTCTTCTTCAGTATAAAGATCAACGGCCCATTGCACCTGGGGACGTGGACCCACAAAACTCATCTCACCCTTGAATACGTTTATAAGCTGCGGCAGCTCATCCAGTTTGTATTTTCTGAGAATCTTTCCAGTTTTTGTGATCCTTGGATCATCATCAGCGGTTGATGGTCCGCCCATCTTTTCAGCATCAACGACCATAGTCCTGAATTTAAAGACCCTGAATAATTTGCCACGCCTGCCGACCCTCACACCGCGATAAAATACAGGACCCCCGTCACCGGCCTTTATCATGCATGCGATAAAAATTAATAACGGGCTTAAAAGCAAAAACCCGCCCACTGAGCAAATTATGTCAAAAATACGTTTCATATTCCCGCTCAATTCACGCAGCATAAGGCTAGTGAGACTGTGCCTTAGATGTACTGCGGTTAGTTAGCTGCATGCTACTCTGTGCTCCCATTTTTAGGTATTCTATAGGTATATACAAAAGTTTTTTGTCCCTTATGCACCTCAATCGTGGCAACCCTTGTAGCGCCCAATTTCTCATAAAATCGTTGCGCTGGCACCAGACCTTCCCCGGTTGTAATCTTAAATTCTTCAATGCCCAATTCATATAGGCCGGCAGAAAATTCCCTGAATAAGCGCTGCGCCAATCCACCTCCACGATGGTCCTTTAAAACTGCTATATCAAGTAATTCCGCCCTGGGCAGATCACGCATCTCTCTTTTTGATGGATAAAGCAGAGTCTCAAATATTTTCCGAAGCTTACTTAATGATAGTAGCTTCGGTAAAAAAGAGATAACCGCATTAAAGGATTTCTTCAATAAAAAATCTCTGTAAAACATGCCTGTGTCTATTGTGCCAAGCAGAAATCCACACAAATGCCCCTGAGTTTCATCCTTTGCGATTAGCAAAATACCGGATCTATTTTCCGCGGCAAGCGAAAAGATAGGCTGAAGAGCTTTGTTGCCAAGGGAACTTAAGAACCCTTGACCTATTTCCTGTCGATGGATACACACAACCTGTTCAATATCTTCAGAGGTAATACCGCCCTTCTTAATTGTTATGTATTGATTCATCAAATATCAGTGTGCGTGTCTTTTAAACGTTATTCACACATGTCAAATTCTATTCAAAAACCTCACTGCTCGATCAATATCCCGTTTCTTGACCGCAAGATGAATCGGCAAAGTCACAACTTGCCCGCACCTTTCTTCGGCAACAGGACATGACCCCGCCTCATAATGAACTTTCCGCAAATCCTGGCTTTCCAATGGATGAATAGGGGTGGAATACCATTCAGCCAATTCTACATTGGCTTTACGAGCCTTCGTCAGCAACATAGGTTTTTCCTCCGCAATCAATGGGTACCTCGCAAAGACAGTATTGCTATTAGCAGGTAGTACAGGATGAGACACCAAGGTGGAATGAATCCTCGACCGGTACTCGGCAGCAACCTTTCGGCTATGTCGTGTTTGGGCATCAAGAGTCTGTAACTTATTTGCCAGGCGCTTTTTCAAAGCCTCCGACATTCCCAATGAGAAATCTCTAGCCACGCCATCTGTTCCAATGGGATTGTAATTGCTTTCCGCAGCGCCAATCGAGCCTAGCATATGAAACATATCACGAACCGGCCAATAAAGAGAAGGCCTGTACAATATCTTAAAACCGAAGTATTGTAACTGAGTCCGCAGCAGTTTCACGGTTGAAGGAAATCTGTAATCTTTATATTTCGATTGAATCTTCTCATTCAGATTAGAATCATTAATTATTGCGCTGCCCCCTATTCCAGCTACAATAGGCTTGCCCCATTCAAATGAATAGAAACTACCCACACCGAAACTACCCACTATCTTCCCTTTATACGCGGAAACAAACGTATGACAACAATCCTCGATGATTGGAATATTTGCCTTGTCCACGACATATTTAATCCGCTCCATATCCGCCGGAATGCCATACGTATGCTGGACAATAACAGCCTTGGTTTGCGGTGTAATCTTACGCTCAAGGTCACTTGCATCCATATTAAAACCATTCTGCTCTATATCTGCATATACAGGGCGCACTCCTGAGGCCATTATCGCTTCAGGTACAGCAACGCACGTAAAAGCCTGCACTGCCACTTCATCATCCTTCCCGACTCCAAGACCTTTCAATAGCGCCGATAATGCCACACGGCCTCGATAGTAGGTTAATTCTATTATTTTTTCAAGCTTCATGCTGCCGCCCTCTTGCAACGCAGTATAGGATTCCATCGGAATCTTTTTATTTCACTAAGAGTAGGCCAACCAAAATACTTGCCATTAATTTTATCTTCAGGCAAAGCTAAATCCCTGTCCGGCATTTTACCGCCACTCGCTTCTATTTCAGCTAACAGGCCGGCAAGAGCCTTCCCTCCCATCTGTTTTTTCGCAATAAGCAGATCGAGAAAACTTTTTGAGTCACTGATCAACTGCTTTTCAGAAATGACAACACGTCCAGTATCAACTTTCTCCAACATTTCATGAATCGAAACGTATCCATACTGCTCATCATTTGATACTTCCCAAAACATTGCAAAATGTCCTCGATACATGGGGACTCGCCCATTATGAATATTCAATGCTCCAATGGTCGGCAGTTCCAATATTTCCTTTTTGAAAATTATTGGTGAGCCACAGGAGACCAGAATATCCATGTCCTGTTTTTCTAATATTGGCGAATAAACGCTTTTTTCAACGGAAGGAGCATCAATACATTTCGCACACACTTGAGGCAAAATATGTTCCCACGAACATCCGAGTCCTATATCCCGTTCAGCAGAAGTTAATGCAAAATTCCCTAACCTAATTCTCAACATCTTAAGTAATCCAGCAACTCCTAAAAGCCGGTGACCAACCAGTGGCTTTGCCCAGGCAGGATAGCCTATATCTGCCCTATCGGGCAGAAACAGAATCAGGGAAAAAGGCACCCCGCCAGCTCGCAAATAAGCTGTCAGTAATACACGGATAAACTGATTCCCTCGTGTTGTTAGCAATACGCTGTTCATATTTTTATTTCCGACATCACTCCCGGCTCATACCCTTTCGAGAAAAGGTAACTCAAAAATTCCTCTGCAAGCTGAAAGTTTTCCGGTCCAATTCCCTTGAGGTGACGACTAGGAACGGGATAGGGGTACTGCAGTTTTTCCACTGGTACAAATTCAGCGGGATGTCCATAAAAAACCAGATTGGAAGTTGATTTTGCAAGAAGAGCGATAAAAGGTTTCAAACCACGAACCTTCAGCATCCTTAACGCACTTAAATTAATTGGCACAAAAAAAGCGGCAGGTGGCACCTCTAGTATTTTGCAGTCACCCTTTTTCCCAAGATCTACCGGTGAAGGATAATATGGTGCAAGAGGTGCTTTAAAATAGTTGAATTTCCTGATACGCCCCATCATACGCCTAGCCGGAACAGATGAATCTAGTCGATACCCTTCTTCTTCCAGAACCTGAATTGTTGTTTCATTTATCCATAGGTTGGGAGCGCGAAACATTTGCGGCCGCACTCCAGATGCTTTTTCAATGGCCTGGGTTGCCAGGACTATTCTTTCTTTCTGGTCATTGTAGCTACTGTCACCAAAATTTTCCGTAGGCGTTTCACCGTGATCCCAGCCGTGAGATCCTATACCAAATCCACTTTTGGCTATTTCTTGGACGATCTCAGGATACTCAGGCGCGAATTTACCCGTAATAAAAAAATCGGCTTTCAAGCTTAATCGATTACAAAAATCAATTAAATTTAGAACTCCGGACTCTGATCCTTTTACAAAATCAACATCCATTGTAAAAAAAACTTTTTTGCTCATTCTTGCTGCAATTCCATACGAATGACTGTAATTTCCACTCTTACCACGAGCAGATTGGATAGAAAAGTCAACAAAACCTTTTTAGTTATTATAGTTTGTTTCCCTTGGAAGCGGTTTGATCATTCCAGTCATCGTGCCGACTCCATAGGTAAAGTGATAGATAACAAAAATTACAGGCATGCCAAGCATATAGAGTATTGATTGCTCTTTTCTAACAACTCGTATTGAAAAATAAAAAGCCGGAAATAAATATGCTCCGAAAAGGAGAAACAGCAATACTTGGGCAGCAGGAAAAAACAGTGACAGGCAACCGAGCATAATGGCAACACACAAAAAAATAAGGGGGACTATATTTCTTAAAGAAAGCAGATTCTTCCCGGTAAGCCTGCTGATTAAAACCGGGGTTGCCCCCCCGACATATCCCCACTTAGCAAATTTTTCCAAGGAATCTCGGGCAAAATATTTTGATTTGATCTCAGGAACCAAGAGGAGCAACCCGCCATGACGCTGAATACGCAGGTTAAACTCCCGATCCTGCCCCCGAATCAACCGTTCATCGAAATAACCGATTTCATCGAACAGTGTACGTTTAACACAAAACAGAAACAGAATATCAACCTTCCTTGGCTCTACACATCCCAGATTATACCATGCATTACCTACAGCAAACGGATTACTCAAAGCATGAGCGAGGCACTTTGCCACAAATGTGTCTGAACGCGGTAGATTAACTCGTACCCCCCCTACGCTTGTGGCATCATAATTATAAAGATAATAAACAGCTTTTTCGATATACCCTTGTTCATATATGGCATGTGCATCAATTCTTATAACCACATCGCCTTTGGACTCCCTGATGCCAAGATTTAACCCCTTGGGTTTGACAGCACCGGGATTGTCAATCATCCTCACACAGCTATATTTTTCTTGATACTGCCTAACGATAGCACGGGTTCGGTCAGTACTCAGGCCATCGATAATGACAATATCCAGTACCTCAAGTGGATACCCGTTATTGAGGATGGAATCAAGGCATGGACCTATAAACGCTTCTTCATTCAAACATGGAATGATGATTGCAACCGTTTTTTCAAAGATACCCTTTTCTTTATTCATAAGAGATTTGTTATTTTGTTACCTGCTTTGCATCATGACCTTTAACTCTGAAGTACATATATTTTCAGCTGTTGAGATGAATTTATCATGTACTTTGAATCCATTATTCAACTCGTTCAACGAATCGTCATCTACTTCAGTCTCCTGCCGCTGAATATCAAAGGTAAGCTCATCAAAAAGTGTAAATAGTCCTCAACTCTCATCCTGTTTGTGTGGGCAAATTCATTACCAGCCAACCGTTTCCATTGTCCTTCATTATATTGCAAAAAATTAATCTTGCTGATAGAGAAATCCTGATGCTGGAAATGATCACTCAGATCAATGAAGTGAATCGCTGTACCGTCCTTTTTTAGAATCCGTTTGGCTTCTGTTATTCAAAGTTTCCACACGCGCCTCGCCAGTTTTTTGTCTCTTTAATATCTGAATTGCAGCTACAAGCATTCCGGTCCAAAACCATGTATATGATGCATGATCAATTCTGTAGAATTGTTGTTCTCCCGTCGCATACAGGAGAAAAGACAAGACCATAGCCATCAAACCACCAAGGATCAACTGGCTGTTTGCATCAATCGCTTTTGACCTGAACTGCGAAAATGCTTCAGAAAAGATTTTGTACCATATCATAAGGAATGCAATAAGCCCTGGAATTCCTATTTGAGAGAGTATTTCAAGGTAGGAATTGTGCCATCTCGGCAGAAGGGTCAAAGTAGTATCGGACGCCTTTCCATTACGATCAAGAGGCAGATAGCTCCCCCACCCGGCTCCTGTAATCGGATAGCGCCTGGCAGTGGCAATAGCTGCTTTAGCCCTATGGAGCCTCTCGGAAATACCCCGGTCATGCTCTCCAGGCATAAGAGTCATTGCTCGGTGCCTTGTTTTATGGTAGATCCGATCACCAATCGGCGAGGAAACTGCGATAATTATGAGGAGAAGAGCTGTAGTTACAACGGCCCATTTTTTCCTGAGAAGTACTCCCAAAAAGACAGAACAGACAATAGTGGTAATCCAACCAGTCCTAGTCTGGGAAAAAACAATTGTGTAGAGTATTAGCAATGAATATATGGATAGTAAAAGCCTAATAAGCCAGTTCCTGTATTTTATAACCATGGTTACAGCAAGCACGAGAATACCAACAATATAACCGACATAAAGATTCAGTGCTCCCCACCCTGTAATCTCGGGTCTAAAAAAGGGATTAAGAGACTTACTAGATGCCATGCTACCGAAAAGTCCATGGTAAAGGGGAAATAGGCTCACAATAATTGTGAACCATATGCATTTTTCGATCTGCTCAAAGGTTTTGATGCCTTTTACCAGAAGGTAAATATAAACCAGGTATAGAGTATAAGATTTGACCTCAACAAAGATATTCCATTTTCGTACTTCAAATATGAGAGCAGTAATTATCCCAACAAACGCAATTAGAAGATATATACTGATCTGTTTGTTTATAAATAGTATTTCTTTATCCGAAGCTTTATTGGCTGCAGACTTAATCAAGGTAATTGCAGCAAGCCCAAATGTGATTACCTCCAGCACACTGGTATGTCCCACGGGCAAATTACGGGTGAAGCCTGTATTCGCAATCATAAATATGACTAAGTATGGCGCAATTGCCATGGTTTGCTGATATCTAAAAATTGCAAAAAGGGCACAAAAGAGAGCAACAAAGCCCAAAGTCATCAGCTTGAACGTGTAGTAGAGATCATCCGATTCTCCTAACCTTATTACTACTTTATGACTAATAACAATCGCAGTAATGCATACTGTAATGAAGAATAATACAGATGTGAGTTGTTTCGACATAACGAATCGCTCGGAAATTCTACAACTTAATGATATTATAAAAGATTTGGAAGATTCTTATTTCTTGCTCGCTTCTTATGGAACATTGAAGAACCGCCTTTGGCACAGAGGGGATGTTGGAATAATGCAATGCTGGATTGTAGAATCGGGAAAAACACAAAGCCCTAATGTGAAGCCTCCCCGCCCTTCCGGGCGGGCGTTCTGCCTTACGGTAGCACTTCGTGCGCGGGGAGCACGCCGGTCAACAACTTACAGCTTTATAAACATCACACATATTCTTTATAAAATTAGCAGCAGAATAATTTTCCTCAATATGCATGCGGGCTTTAATCCCCATTGATTGCCTAAGATCCTTATTCTTTGCGGAGTGTAAAATGCCATCAGCCAATTCTTTCCAATTACCTGGCTTGACGAGGAATCCAGTCTCACCGTTTATTACGATTTCCGGAATCCCTCCAATTGCACTTGCCACAACCGGCTTGCCGCCGGCTCCATAATCAAACATCACCAAAGGGCATGGATCGGGCAAAACCGAGGGTAATACACATATATCCATGGTGGCAATCAGACCTGGCACATCCCTCCGAAACCCTGTAAATATTACTTTACCTGTTAGCTCAAGCTCTTTTGTTAATTCTTCCAGATCATTGACGAACGCTCCATCAGAAAACGTGGCATCGCCAACAATAAGAAACTTTATCTTTTTGATCTCCTTTGCTACTAGAGAGGCTGCTCTCAGAAACTCCCGCTGTCCTTTCCATTGAGTCAGTCTACCGACCATTCCGATGACAAGCTCATCCTCAGCTATATTAAACTCGCGACGGATAACAGAACCGTCAACATCTGGGGAAAACCTTTCAGTATCCGCCCCGTTGTACACGATTCTAACTTTTGCAGCGCTTCTCCCGTTGAACATGGCGCCCACCGCATTTGAAACAACAACGATCTTGCAGGGCAGAATGCCGCCAAGAAAAACCAGCGCCTTTCGAACCAGGCCCAGTGCCATTTTGGGATCAACAATATCCTGGATATGCCACACACAGGGTACACCTGCCAGCTTAGCGGCAAGAGCGCCGTAAACATGGGAGAATATGGTGTTAGTATGCACAACATGGATTCTTTCGCCTTTGAGAAGCCGTTGCAGCCTCCATACAGTAGGGATAAAGACTAAAATATCATACAATACTGCCAGAGGATTGAAAATTTTCCTTCCGAATATAAAGGTGCTTGTGGATATGAATTTCACTTGTCGAACCAATCGATATTCAACCCCCATTTCCCTGAGTCGTCTCGTCAAAGGCCCCTCGTAGGGAACCACAACAAGGGGACGAAAACGATTTCCGTTCATCCCATTAAAAAGGTAGAAAAGGTTAACCTCTGCCCCGCCAATACCCGCATCATGCTCTATGAAAGCTATCCTGATCTGTTCACACATTTTCCACAACATCTAACAAGGCTGAAGCCCTATTACTCAAGGGGAATTTTTCCAAAATCCGTTTACGTGCCCTATTGGGACTGTTGTCTTCCTCATTAAGCGCTCTTTCAATTTTGGCCTTCAGGTCGCCATAATTGTTAGGAGAGACCAGAAACCCGCAATCACCGACCACCTCAGGCAGTGAAAAGACATCATTAACTACGGGAATGCATTTATAAAGCATTGCCTCGGCAACAGAGCATCCAAATCCTTCGTGTCTTGAGGCCTGGACATAAACTTTGGCTCTTGAGAGTATATCAGCAAAGGTTGAGTCATCCACAAAGCCTATTATTTCCACGTTCGTCGTAGCAATATCCCTCAAGTATTTAAAAGAATCATCTGACCATTTACCGATTAACTTGAATGGTACATCTGGGAAAAACCTTCCAACTCGAATGAAGTCCTCTAAGCCCTTACGTTTGAGATTACTCCAGCATACTTCCCCCACTGTGATGACCATCCTCTCTTTAGACACTATTGGTTTTGGGACCCAAGGGAAGCCGTGGTAGATCATGACGAGCTTGGAAGGATCAATTTTTGCGTTTTCTATGGCCTCGCGGTAGTCTGAATTAGAAATGGCGATGACACTATCAGAAAGACTGAAGATTAGCTTGACCAAATACTTTCTTATTCCAGGCCGCATGTTGCCATAAGCGATTTCAGGAAGATTTGCAACATCGTAACCACCGGCAACTACGACAAACCTCCTTCGAAATAGCCTCGCCATTATTGCAGATGGAAGATAATGAATGCTGGCAAACCAGCAGAAAACGAGATCAGACCATAATATGCCCCTAAGATTCTTCCATAGATTGCGGATCGCCCTGCCACGATTGAACTCTGCCCGAACCTCATGCGCAGAGCTTAAGATTTGAAGATCCCTTCTTATGAAGGAAAGTTCTCCTGTATAAAGGAAATAGATCTTCATTTATCGGTAATTCTCCTCTCGTACTCCCAGAGCTTCATGTACATAATAAAGTTATAATAAGCATTGAGAACCGATAGGAAGAAACCTCTAATCCCATCACGAAAGCCTTGCTTATAAAAGTAAGTCCAGCAAAACATAAACAAGGGCCTGAAGGTGATTTCCCTTAGACGGAATCGTCGACCTTCCTTCACCGACTGATCCAATTCATATTTCATATACCGGGTAAACTTTACGAGGTAACTTTGGATATCTGTGAAGTCATGATGAATTATGTGGTGTTTGAATTGGCCGGTTCGCTCCGGGGCAATATCAATATGCGCATGAACCTCCCGTTCGATATAGCGGCATTTCTTGCGAAAGAGGCGAATAAGGTGGTCAGGATAAAATTCGCAGGTTTTAACCCATTTTCCGTAAATAATGTTTTTCCGCGCACATCTGTAACCATCGATATTCTCAGGAGGATTTTTAAGAATAACAAGTACCTCTTCTTTAAAACCCGGTTCCAACTCTTCGTCAGTGTCCAAAAGAAAAATCCAATCATGTATAGCCTGAGGTATCGCCCAGTTTTTCTGAATGGCCGAGTTGATATACTCGTGTTGAATGATCCGTGCGCCATATTCTCTGCAAATATCAAGCGTTCTGTCGGTGCTGTAGCTATCTACAACAAGAATCTCATCAGCCCACTTGACTGATTCAAGTGCACGACGGATTATAGTTTCTACATTATAGGTAGGGATTATAGCCGTAAGCTTTTGTCTCATCCACACTCTTCTTTTTCTGCAATGACTACAATATTGCGATAGAACTTTCCTCGAAAAGGCACTAAGTATTGCAAAAAATAATAGTCCGACGTACTGATCCATTTCCTGATAGTTTGGTTTCTCGTGAGCCTATCTAATCGATTGAAGATCCCAATCTCTTTGATTTGGACCTTGAACCCTGAGTCACTAAACACCTTTTTGAAATGGGCAGATGTCAAGGGGCGAACAGGGTGTGGGTCTTCGGCGGCATATTTTCTAAACTCCGCCGAAAACTTGGACGGCCTCGGGTTATATTTATCCTTTATGGGAATATATTCCCTGATGGTATCCAATAATTTTGAATTTATGAGAGGCTCTATAAATATTGCCATCCCGCCCTTTTTTAGCATACGATATGACTCTCGAACGGCATCCTTTTCTTCGTCGAGCTCGAGATGATGCAAAATAGCCGATCCAAAGACAAAATCAAAGGACTCGGCCTCAAGCGGACATTGGTCGGCAGAGGCCACAAGAGAGGGGATAAAAACGTTATATTCTTTTGCAAAAGTATTCAGGTCACAAATATTCTTTTTTGATATATCAAATGCAGTAACCCGGGCCCCTTTTTTACTCAGATAGTAAGAGAACTGACCGCAGCCACAACCAAAATCAACAACATGTTTTCCAGTCACATTACACAATAATTTATCAAATACGTATTTGTTCGGATAAAAATGGGGCATGGGCAACCCTTCGGTCCAATAGGTCCCCCCCTTAGATTTTTCATCGTAATATGTTTTTTGTTTCTCCTTGTTTGACATTTGGTGTCTCTTCCTAAATGATAAACAACTCTCTTATAGTCCCTTCAAGTTATAAAATCCCTGCGGGATTTTATAGAACGCGGCTACGCCGCTTAGAAAAGGAAATTCCTATAGTATCAAGTTATAGCGATTTGTCTTGAACAAAAACTGTAAAGCATATTATTTGGTGTCATCGTGCAAACGATCTCAGTGCTATTGCAATTTCCGAACAACCGCCCAGCGTTTTATAATCAGACTCCGCGCAGTAGCGCGTTCGGCCCCAGTCAATCCCGACTGAAAAACCAAGTACTCCCCCGCCAATGGTGCATTTTATGCATCTTGGTCTCAGCGATTTCTGGCTATCCGAGATATTAACCTTTCGATCCTAAACCTGTAAGAAGGTCTTTGCCATGATTTATCCGTTGAATTGATTCTCTGCGCTAAAAAACCGCCTTTCCTGTTGGGCTCCCGGACTTTTCTAAAAAACGCTGTATTCGAGGTTTTTTCTATAAGCTCCCATTCACCTTCTGTACATAAGAAATCATATAGGACTCGAACTGAGGGCACTTTGAAATCGTCCACACCGACAATACCGCCCACCCTTAATTTCCGTTCCGTATAATGCCAGTCTATGATGGGAAAGGGGAACATATGTTCGCCGTCTATGAATATAAAATCCAGCTCCGAAGGAATTGATTCATTACAGGGTAGGGCCAAATCAGAACTTTCAGTCAAGAAAGTTACATTATTTCCAACACCTAGTTTTGAGCAGTATTGCTTTATCCGATCAGCATCATCCGTTGAAGTAGAGATACAAGTATGTATTGTACCTGCTATTGCGAAGACAACGGTGGTGTGTCCTGCGCCAGTTTCGAGGGTTATCATGTCGGGAGTCAGCACATTGTAAATGAATCTTGCCGTTTCTGGACGAACAGCCCAACTAGCTGGTGAGCTATCAGACCCATGAAAACAGGGTTTGTCCTTGAGCAATTTTTCTAACAGCATGTTATATTTCCATTGTTTATGCTTGCGATACATCCCTAATGCCACTTACCGCGTCGGCTGCAGACGTCGGCCTGGTCCTTTACCCCAGACCCTAATAACCTTCAATTCTCTATCAAAGGGATATTCCAATTCCTTGTCACGAGGAGACCTTATGAAGGTAAAACGGCTTTGCAATGGGATCTAATTTAGTGAGACACACGCCATACCGATATGCGCGGAGACTCCTCCATATTAAAGGCAAGATGCCAACCAAGATTAGTGGCACGTGAGGAATTGCGCTCAAGAAGATAACCGAGAGAGGGGAACTTTAAAGCACCTCGACGCTCATCGTACACCACCCACGTAATATTTCTTGCGCTTACAGTTTGTTGCAGATTATCCATTTCTTCTTGGCTGAGGCCTTCAAGCAGGACCCCTGATCTCTCAGCGTAGAAAAACACATGTGGTTGAGAGGCCAAAATAACGTCATCGGGGCCGGCTTTGTCTCGCAAAAACAACCCTACTTCCTTGAATTCCCTTGATTGCGAGCCTATTAGTTCTTTTATGTTCTCAACAGATGCACCTGCACTGATGGAAATCGCAAAAATCAGTCCAACGGCAATACCAATCTTGTTATTATTCACCAAGATTCGCCACATGGCGACACCTGAAACGATAATCAGGGGTAGCACTGGTAAGAAGTAGCGCTGCTCGATACGCCATACTGAGGCAACCAATAACAGATAGAATACTGCCGTTACACCCCAAAGGACTAACAACGCACGCCGATTGGAGCTGCGGAGTGTCAACCCAAATCCCGGCAACGCCAAAAATGCCGGCCAATAGGCAACCTCAAAAATTCCCTGGGGTACCTGGACAACAAAACGTTTGGCCCATACAAAACAGAGGTGTAAGAAATCTTGCCGCAAGATTTGTCCAAAAGATTGGATATGAGTGGGATAGAGAGTGCCGTAGAGTAACATCGCGATATTACGCCAAGTTTCCGTATGAAAAGGGGAAGCAAAGAATATCATGCTTGTAATGGCCTGCGGAAGACTACCCAGAATAAGGCCAGCTACCCCAAAAACCAAATTTAGTATAGCGCGAGATTTGTTTTGGCGGAAATTAAAGGCCCCAAGTAAGAGTACAGGCCAGAAAACCAAATTTATGGATCTTGTTGTCCATGCCAAACCCAGGCAAATACCGGCTCCAAAGAACCGCCAACCTTTCTGATGATCTGATAGAAGCCAAAGGGCTACCATAGGCAATGCAGCCCCCACCATATCAGAGAGCGACGTGGTACTATAAATAAGTACAGTCGGACTGACGAGCAAAAGCAGCCCCCCCATTAAGCCCGACATGGGAGAGTAAAGCTTTGCCGTAACCTGGAGCGAGGCTGCCAGATACAGGAGTCCGGCGATTGCGGAAACGATCTTCGCAGCAGTGAAGGTATCACGCACCATTATGTCGACAGAACGTATGGCGAGTGGCATTCCCACTCCTCCCCCAAAAGTGGGAGGTGTAAACTCATCTGTAAAAAGTGTGCGGGTCTTTATCATGTAGTACACGCCATCGGTTTCATATCCAGTAAATGGGACCGTGCGATACTGAAATAGTATTGCCATGATTATCAAATAAGAAAGCAAAAGAAAGACTCCAATAATGAGTGTAAGAGCTTTGTTTTGCCTCTCATTTGAATTAAGAGAAATCTTTGAGATAACCTTATTCACAAATACAACACCAAACATTAGGCGTGAGTCGCGGCTCTCATGCACGGAGGCCCCGACCCCGGATTACCAAGAACTCAGCACCGATTTTACTGAGGAGCCAATATTTTTAAATAGTTCAGTGCTACGAACTCCCAGGCGCTGTGAGTCAAATCCAATTCACAAAAACTGTCAGGGCCTGAAAGAACCTTGGCGATTCCTGCCGACAATGCCGCCGGATTATTGGCCTTAACCAGATTCCCGGCTCTATGTCGATTTACGATCTCAGGCAATCCACCAACGCGACAAGCTAAAACTTTCTTGCCCGCAGCAAACGCCTCAAGTGCCACGATGCCAAATGACTCGTGACGTGATGGTATGACCACAAGTTCGCAACCCTTCATGAGGGACACCATCTCCTTGCGGGAAGCTCGGCCCCAGAACAATAACCCGTAAGTTATTGGTGAATGGTTATCGGTTATCTGTGAGCCCCTTTTCTTAACTGCTATAGGCAGAGATAGCTCCTTGGCAAAGGAGACCAAATTTTCTTTTTCAGGGCCATCGCCAGCCAAAATAAGATCTACCTCTTGCCCTGTATCCAAAAGTTGGCGATAAGCTAAAAGCAATATGTCAAATCCTTTGTTATGAACAAAGCGCCCGGCGGCAAAGATGTAAGGCCTCGCGTGATTATAGGGGTCGACATTGTCATATTCCTCAGGACGAATGCCGTTCCAAATGGCCGTTGATTTAAGTTCAATCTTGGGCACGAGTTTTTTGGCCTCGCCCAGTAGATACCTTGAGCAGGCCGTTACATGATCTGCACCCTTAAGAACCTTTTTGAATAACCAACGGTCAATCCTTGAACGATGGGGGAGCCCCTCGACATCATCACCGTGCAAAGATACAACACAACGAATCTTGAGAAGTTTGCACGCCAAAAGGGCACAAGGCGCCTGACCACCAAGGAAATGGACATTAACCACATTAGCCTCCTCTCGTAGCAGCATGAGAACGAGTCTTGAAAAGGTAATCACACCAATCAGGAGACCAGCCACATACTTAATGAGCTGGGAGAAACTCACAGATGAAAGGTATAATCCGGGAAAGAGCATCCAGCGTACTTTTATGCCTTCGATAATGTCTCTCCTTTTATCATCTCGAAGACGACGGCTGGTTACAACTTGAACGTGATGCCCCTGTCCGCTAAATTGTTCAGCCAATTGGGAAACTGCTTCTTGTAGACCGCCCATAATAGGTAAGTAACTCGATGGAATCAAAAAAATCTTCACACTTTTAACCAGAGATTACAAAATTCATAAATATAGGCCCTTCCAGTCATTGAGCCTTATCCTTATCAAATCTGTGAACATTCTAAAGGAGTCGATTATGGCATTTACTTTAGTGGACGGACTGTTAAACCACTGAATAGGGACTTCTCTGATTCTGTATCCGAGTCTCTTCGCTATATACAACATTTCAACATCAAAACTAAATCTTTCGATACGTTGTCTTTTCGTAATCTCCAAAGCCGCTTTTCTGGCAAAAACCTTAAAACCACACTGGGTGTCCCTAAAATCACCTATGGCCAGCATCCTCACAAAAATATTGAAAACTTTCCCCATCATTTCCCTGTAGTATGGTTGATGAATTACAATATCAGATTCCTTCAGTCCCCTTGATCCAATTGCAATATCAAATCCATTTCTCAAAAAATGTATAAGCTTCTCAACTTCCCGAATAGGGGTAGACATGTCCGCATCGGAAAACAGAAGGAATTGTCCCTTTGACTTCAAAAAGCCATTACGTACACTATAGCCTTTTCCTCTATTGGTTCCATTGGAAACGACCATTAGATCTTCTATCTTGGATGTCATTTTGGTGACTATTTCAAAGGTATTATCAGTGCTTCCGTCATCCACCACAACGATTTCTGAGATATAGGAGTTATTCCTAAAATATTGACAAATCTTTTCTAAAGTATCCTCGATTCGACTTTCTTCATTAAATGCAGGAATTATAATAGATAAAAATGTATCTTCCATTGTAATTATAATTATGTTTAAGCCAACCTAATCCTAATATTCAGCTCTGAAGAAGCCAAAATGCCTAAAAAGCCAATATTCAAAGAGAGTCCTCTTTGGTCGCCCGAAATGTAATGTGACCTGCAAAATGGAGGGGCATTATCTCCCTAATCCACCTTCTTCTTGAACCTTGCCCAGATCCCAGCAATTCTTTTATCAACGAAATTCGATCCAAAACAAGGCTAATCCCCCATACTCCCACTTTGGCAATCACCATTGCAGCTTTTGCCATGAGTTGATTTCCTGTAAGTTGGCGAATCCAGGTCCAACAAATCAAAGGAAAACAGCCTATGCCAGGAAATAGAATAATATTTTCGAACCTGCTGCCTTTTAGTATCTCTTCCAGCCCGTACTGGCTAAAACCAAAATATACCATGCCATGAACGGGTTCGAGGAAAGAGACGCTGCCTATTATAAGCCCGCCAGGTTTTAAGACACGCTGGATCTCGCTGATGGCTTGCCAAGGGTTACGTAGGTGTTCCATTACCTGCCACACATTAACCAAATCGAAAGTCTCATCGACAAAGGGTAATTTGTGAGCATCGGCTCTCAATTGAATCCTACCATCAGCTTTAAGGTCGCATCCCACCCATTGATACCCGGCATTTTCGATGTCCAACCGATGTCTTGCATTTCCGGCTCCCAATCTCCCCTTGCCTCGGGGTAATATACCTTCTAAAGGAACCCAAGACGGCTTTAATGCATGCCATAATTTTTCAGTGGGAGTTGTTGGAAATCGAAAGGATTGTTTCTTCATGTATATGATTGTTGAAAGGAGTTGCCTTTATCTCCTCATCAAGTGCCATTCATCTTTCTGAGCTACACTTTGGCAGGCACACCTTTGTAAAATTCTAAAGTTCTTTTAGCAACGGAACTGGCTTGATATTGGCTTAGCGCCTTCTGTCGCCCCGCTTCACCCATGCGTTTTGCGAGCTGGTCGTCATTCAACAGCTTCAGCATAGCTCCTGCCAATCCCTTATCGTCACCCGGTGGTACGAGCAGACCCGTTTTGCCATCTTCAACCACTTCGGGGAGAGCTGTTCCCCAGGCGCCGATAACTGGCTTGGCATAGGCCATTGCCTCAACCGCTGATATGCAAAAGGTTTCATAATAGGAAGGAACTACGTATATATCGCACCCCCTGTAAAATTCTCCTATATCAGACCATTCCACATGACCAATTAGCCTGACGTGGTCTCGAATACCGCCTGAATCAAGAGCTTCATCAAGCATTCTTCGAGTCACTGAAACGTGACGACCCCCCGCAATTACCAGTTCGACATTCTTCAATTCTTTCAAAACATGTCCCATGGCCTCTAACAAGACCAGAGTACCTTTCCTAATCTCTATACGGCCAGTATTAAGTATTATCTTTTTCTCCTTTGAAGAGTTATGGGACGAAACAAAATTATCATTGAAGAATCGAAGGTCAACAGGATTTGGAATCGGAACTACCTGCTGTCTGTATTTTATTTCCTTCTCAATTTGTCGCGCCTGGAATTGGCTCGGGGCACTCAAAGCAGAGGCACGCGCCATGCAATATCTCTGGAGCATACGATCTACCTTCTCGCTTGGACCGATGCTTTCTCCGCTATATTTTTTGAAAGAATACCTTGCGCCGTGGGCTCTTATTGTCCAGGGGCAGGAATGTGGAAATAGGATTGAAAAAAGATTGCCTGCTTCGCAGCTTTCAATAATATCAAAATGCTCCTTTTGATTTATTTCCCGAACTTTTTTCCAAAGTGCGTAAGACCACTCCAGCTCTCTTACAGGTAGTGTGAAAACATAATTTACTAATGGAATCTTTGAAAGATAATAGTGAAGGTTGCCCAAATATACTCTGAAAATATTTACACCACGAATATTTTCAAAGTCAGGGGCACTTTTCTTTCCACCACAAACGATCGACACCTTATGACCTGTGCGCAGCAATTGATCTGAAAGACAAGAAAGATATGACCCTATCCCACCACCGCCTTCTTTAGAGTGGAAATCAATCGTTACGAAACAAACTCTCATCGCCGATCGATTCTAACCTAGCTGGACTGGCTTTGTGCATGAACAATTGTACATCTGGGCGAACAATTATTATCGTACAACAAAAAAACAAAGGAGCCGCGTGAACAGCACCCACAACCCAAGAGGTCGGAAGTCGGAGGAAACATGTTCAAATACTTCATTGTGACAATCTCAAGCAGATTTTGCAGAGGTCTCAATATCAAAGGATAAAGGTCCTTTTTCCGATGCCTGCCAATTTGGAGAAGGTGTCATCTACAATTCACAACTGATCTAACTTTTCGTATGAGGCGAGAACCATTGTAAATTGCAGCCCATAGGATCTGGCGCCTGAAATCGTTGAGGTAGCCTTCTTTGGTTAGCAGTCTTCTTCCTTTCAAGATCATGCAAGTTCCGGGTGCCAATGACTTTATCTTTTCAATGGCCCTAACCACATCATCAGGTAGCAGGTCTCGCATGCAAGTCATCTCTTGGCGCCCCAGTTCTTCAGCCAACCGCCACCTGTAAGAACGCTGGCAAGGGCTGCAAGTATTTGGCGACAAAACAGCGACACAGCGACCATCCGGGTATATCCAGGGATGCAATAAAACAGGGGAAGATGTTCCGTGTAAAGAAACAATGGAAACACCGGTCGTGGCGGCCAAATGCATGCCTCCGCTATCAGTCGTCACCAGAACGTCAAAATTCCTGCACAGGGCTGTAAAGTGTGTCGGGCTGGGTGCTACTTCAAAAGCAATACCGGCTTCAGAGGCAAGTTCCGCGATATTAGTCTCGTCGCTGGGTCCACCGACCAACACGGCACGCCGGGACCCCAAAAGACCGATTAGTGCCTTCCAGTGTTTCGATGGCCAGAGGCGACTCGGTAAGGCCTGGAAATCGTTAACGGGGGTGTTGATAAACAAACCGATGTACCCCTTCAGATGCTTAAATAGCTTTGGGTCACCCTGGGGACAGTAAAGTGCTGGAGGTTGGCCTTTGTATCCTGCCAGGCGAGCCAGATCCATATTCATCTCCACCTGGTGTTTATAAAAAAGCAAGTGTAGGTAGGTACCAAGAAGTCTATTGCGGAAACTCTCTCGCTCCTTTGCATGCAAGCGTTCCAGACTGATGACGTGTTTATATCGATTGAAGTGGGCTCGTACGGTTAAATCGCCACAGAATACAGGTAAGACGACCAGATCATAGCCATCATTCAGATCCATGTTGGGTGAGTAAAGCACAACATCATCAAAGATATCCAAACCAGTCAGAACAGGCTGGGGAATTATTTCAGACAAGAGAACAAAATGTGCGTCGGAAAAATGATACCGCAACGCCTGGTATAGCGGTGTAGCCATTAACGTATCACCAATTTGACGGGGAGCAAACGTGGCGACTCGCAACCTCCTTTGGCTATGGGATATCTTCAAGGTTCTTTACCGATCAGTGACAACAGCTCCCCTAAAAAGCGTCCACCATGTTTTAAAGTGGCGTATGCAGTGCGCCACCGTGGCTCACTGCCAACAAGTAACCTCATGGCATGTCGCACGGATTCTTTCCCATCGTATACAAGACGCCTGACAGGGGGACGACTACTGCGATAGTCTGAATACGCATTACCCATTCCCTCCCAAAACATACGGCCTATCAACCACCATTCCGTCAGCCGCTCGGCAGCAACCGAGTGCATAACAACAGCGCTTGCCAAATACCTGACAGAAATACCTCGAGCCACTATACGGTAAAACAAGTCATTGTCTTCACCCCCCACAAGCACTCTGCCACGATGCCCGAGTGATTCATCAAATCCTTGAAGACTTCTGAGCAGGCTAATGGAAAAGGAAGCGTTGGTGGTGATTAAATGGGCGTTATGTGGGAGATCACAGTCCTGCGTTCCGTAATTGTAACGGGCAAGTAATGTTTCATGCTCCGACAGCAACCAATCAGGCCGTTTTCCCTGCCAGTCCAGTTCTACGCGCCCAACGACTGCCTGGTAGCCAGCCTGCCAGGCCTGCGCATGCCGGACCAACCATTTTTCCGTAGCCCGGGCATCATCATCCAGGAATGCAATAAATTTACCGCTTGTCTCAGAAATAGCTCGATTGCGAGCACGGGCGATGCCAAGAATTGGCTCGTAGATATAGCGAATATTTTGTTTCCGAGCCTTGTAAGCAGCAACAATGTCCCATGTGTTATCGGTCGAGCCGTTATCGACTACCAGAATTTCGAAGCGATCGGCGGGAAGCTTTTGCGATAATAACGAATCCAGGGCACGAGGAAATAGTCGCGCTCTGTTGTAAGGACAAATAGCAACTGAAATAATTATCGTCATTTCGCCTCGGGGTCAAATGATCTTAAGAAGTGTTTTTCTCAAAGATAGGTAATGCCTTGAGTTTTTCGATAATTAACTGTGGATTAATGAACTTAAGACATTCTTGCTTGATTTCCCTATCACATGGAACAACTTCTTCATGTGGAGCACCTACGCGGCAGGGCGCACACTCCAAATCGGATTTGAAGATGTGATAACGATCATTTCCAGAGACCAGATAAGTGGGGTCGGTTGGCCCAAAGATGGCTAAGATATGAGGAACTTTAACTGCGTCAGCTAAGTGGACGATGCTTGTATCGTTAGTAACGCATATTTTGGAACAGCTTAGAAGAAAGGCTGTCTCCTTAAAATCCAACTTATCACAAGAGTTTACTACTTCATCACCCAGTCTTTTCGCAAGTTCGTCACAAACTCCCTGGTCTTCATGGTCACCTGTCACGACGATTCCGGTCCCACGGGATAACAAATATTTGCCCACTTCGGCAAAATGCTCAACCGGCCAGCGCCGAGTGTTGATGTGGCTCGTTCCCCCGGGATGAATTGTAGCCCAAGCCTTGGCTTTTTCTTTTATTATTTTGTTGACAAGAGGGTTTCCCTTAACATCTCCAGGAGGGGAAAAAAGATCTTTCGATCCTGCTTCTATATTTAAGGGTTCTAGGAAGGCTAGATAAAGCTCTTTGCCTTCTAGTTCTCGCCTTTTTTGAACTTTATCGGTGAGTAACCAAGACTCGTTTTTATCGAACCCTAGCCGCATCGGGATTCCCAGGCTATACATAAAGGCGTTTCCGAACCGATCCCAATGGTGAAACATTACCCCGTAATTTATACCGATGCCATAGCGTCGCAAACAAGATTTCACAAATTCGCGAGGATATAAGTAAAGGGTATTCCAAATGGCACCGATAGAGCCCAGAGGCTTCAAGAAAGCCGACATTCGTGCCATTTTAATACAAATAACATCATCAAGATCAGGATGCCCTTCAAATGCCTTTTGCACGTAGCTCTTTCCCACCATCAGATCGACCTTAGCATCAGGGAAGTGCTCTTTTATGGATCTCAGAGCAGGGGTCATCATCAAGACATCGCCTAAACCACCAAAATTTATCAATAGAACATTTCTATAGGCGGTTTTGCGAGGGCGTTTTTTGAAAAGTAATAGAAGAGCTGCGAGGGGCAGCCAAATTAATCGCCACGGTTCTCTGTAAGTTCTGATGCGATACAATTTATCTCTAAGAGTTTTAAATGCATCCATTTTTCGCCTAAACCATTGCACAGCTTTACCCATAGCCGGAAATCAAAGACGGCTCTCAATCGCCTTTTCTTAGGCCAAAAGGCTTTTTTATCTTATCGTACCGATACTGCCCCAAGACACTAATGACTTTGCTCACTAATTTATTCTTATTCCTTCGCAAGAAAGAAGATGCCGGCCAAATCAGATTTCTACGCGCCATATACTGATACCAGAATTTCTTTCGGCATTCCCGGGCGGACAAGCAGCCCTTACCCCAATATTTCGGACCGATCCTGGTAATCTCCTTATCAAAGAGCCAGCCTCCACCGGAGATAGTTTTTGACTTATCGTGGAGCCTAAAAGCCCCAAAGATCTCTTCAGTTACACAATGGAAGGGGACCTCACGACTCAAACGCAGCCATAGATCATAATCCAAAATGTAGTGCAGACTTTCGTTAATCTGGTGTATTTTAGTGAGTTCGGTTGCTATAAAAAGCGTTCCTTGAGGAATGAGAAGCCCACCCCCATCCCACACGGCAAGGAGTCTGTCAAAATCTGCCGGCTGAGCCACATGTTTTCGGATTACCATATCGATTGACTCATCGAATATAATCTGAGAACCGTAAACAACGGGTCGAACAATTCTTTTCCCATCCCACATTAATTTCGCCACTCGGGCATAGGTATCCGGCAGATAGAGATCATCTGAATTAAGCCATCCGATGATGTGTCCGGTCGCCTTTTGGAACCCCTTGTTCAGAGCATGAGCCTGCCCGCGGTCCGTCTCGTTTACCCAATAGCCTATCCACTTTTCGTACTTGCGGATGATGTCAACGCTGTTGTCTGTGCTACCGCCATCAATGATGATATACTCAAGGTTTGGATAGCCCTGTAGCAGAACAGAACGGATAGTCTCTTCAATAAATTGTCCCTGATTATATGAAGGCGTAACGATGCTGATCTTTGGCCAGGGACGGCCGTCGGGCATGGTATCCGGCAACTGCGGGCTTTCCTCAGTCCACGGCCAGCCCCGTTGAATAGCTCCGCTTCCACAGGGCAGGCCGGTTTTGCCGGGTGGAGGTGGGGAAAGGTCTTTAAGTCGTGGACAACGCATGGAAAATTTTATTTGAATAGTTGACAGTAGTCAACTTTACGGAACACTTGGAGCTTGCCGTCTATCGTTGCATCCACAATTTCCCTGCTGGCCCGTTCGAACTGATATTTAGCGATACGGTAAGCTAACTCCGAAGTCTCTAAATCCGGTAATTGCCAGCGAAATGCCTTGCCAAAGTAACTAGGGTCGAAGTGGTTAGAATCAGTGCCAGTAGATGTGACTACGGTGTTAGGCTCACCTTGCGTCACGAAGTTGTGATCAACCCCGATCAAGATAACCTGATGAAAGCCGAGATAATAGGCGAGTTGCATAGCTACATAAGTCACCGTTGTGCCCTCCCAAATCCAAGAACCTGGATTCCTGGAGAAGCCAACCGTGCCGTCGCAAGGGTCACGCACAAAAATCACGTCCGACGCGAAACGAATGGCACCTCTGGCATGCCAACTTATGAACTTGGGCATGGGAAGGCCTTCGATTTCGTGGGCACACTGCTCGATGACCAACCGGTTCACGGAAACGTAGTAGGTAGTTGAGAATCCTAGCGAAGGAAAGAGCAGATAGATTCGGTTCAGTCCGAACGTAATCTCATTCCTCAAAGGGGACAGATCAATATTATTCAAGCTTGGGCCATTACCTATGATAAAACAGCGTTCGCCTCGATGACGATCTCTAAAACCTCTCAGCCGGTGGCGGCTCAGGATGGCTTCTGAGCTGCTCACACTCCAAGCCAAGTCAAGAGCACGCCAGTGCTCCCGGACACGTAACAATGCAACGTATGCTCTCCAAAATGCACCCCGTAGGGGGGCGGGAGTCACCCGTCGCACTATGCTGCGCAACGTGCTCATTCCGTACTCAACTTCACTGTTGCGCCCTCATCCACAACAAGCGCCTGGCCAGTCATGAATGAAGAGCGATCGCCATCCGCAAGGAAGACGATGGCCTACACGATCTCATCTGGTTGGCCCACTCGACCTAAGACTGTGCGTCTGCTAAGCTCTTGCATCAGCTCTTAGAGATTAGCTCCTTGAAGATGACTTCTGATTAATCCGGAGTGGAGCATGGAAGTGCCTACTGGACCGGGTAGGATACCATTCATGCGAATCCGATCGGGCGCCATTTCGATGGTCCGAAGGTGTGTTAGTTGTAACAACGTCTTTTTGGTATTGACATAAGCTTCAATGTCCCATGTCCAGTCTAACAGCAGACGAAACAATGGTTCCATCCGGAAATGGTGATGCTTCGTCCTTTTTGACTATCCCTAAAAAGCAGACCCCCGTTTCCTGGGCAGCGTTGTAGTCACTCATCGCATCACCAATGAACAAGCAGCTTGCTCTTTGACAACCATTGCGGTTCAAGATATTTTTTATAATTTCAGCCTTTTGTCTTGGTGAGCCATGAACCGCCCTAAAAAAGTGTGACAGTCCTTTTTCTTTAACAATATAGTTAATCTCCTCATGAGGGGTTCCGGATACTATATATGCAGAAACGCCAAGAGCATCCAGTTGTTGCAGTGTCTCTAAAGCACCTTCCATAAAAGGAGACTCAAGTACCCCCTGTAAAACAAGTTTGGTAAACATTTCACCGAGATGTTCTAATTTTTCTTTGGTAATCTCTTTTTTCAAAATATTCTCGTAAAAACAGCGAAATTTTTTGAATCTTGATATCCCTTCATGTTTAAGGTGATAGGAAACGACCTCTCTTTCAACCTTTGTTCCATAAGAACGAAACATTTTTGCAAACGCCTTTGTTTTGATGTCCACGGAATCCAGGATGACCCCATCAAAATCAAAAAAAACGGCCTGCCACTTCATTCATCAACCTCGTTCTTCCAAAACTTTTGCAAATACTGTACATGCTGCAGCATCGGCACTTTCAATTACCAAGGGTGAGATAATGACAGTCTCCAATCTTGTCCCTGCATCAAGTTGAGAGAGATTTACATCCTCCAATGGTAAAATTGGGTTGGGGTGATCCAAAAATGCCCTGTGGGCATTTCTTCCGATCTCTCTGTGGGCAAAGGAGGATAGGGATATAAAATCAAAACCGAAAACCCTCAAATTCAGCAAGTTCTCCCTTAAAAAGGGAGCCACGTCCGGCTCAATTCCAGGATTTTTTCTCCAGTAAACTTCTCTATCTCGCATGCTGCAAAAATTGGTTTTTATGAGAAGCAGATCACATTCCTTTGACACCCCATCCATTTTGATGTCGTGTGGCCCGATAAGGCTACCTGGTTTGGTCGGTGAAATATCAAGAATCTGTGGACAATGAAAAACCCAAAATCCCGGGGAATAGTTATCAACACTTTTGCTGTTACCAACAAAGTGCCTTGGACAATCGATGTGGGTTCCGAGGTGATTGGACAGGCTCCAATACGAGGTGTTGCAAGAGTCGCCTTTGACCATGCTTTTACCATGACTGATCTTTAAAGAATCCTCCCCTCCATAAGCTGGTGTGTCAGGACTTAAAGGATAAGAAAGGTAGATCCATCTCCCCATAAGTTTTTACTTCTTCCCATTCACGAGAAGACCCATTTCTTCATGTTTTTCTCCATGCACCTGCTCATAAAGCTCCGCCATACATTGCAAAAGCCCTTGACCCATATCAATGTGGGGGTTGTTGACCAGTTTCCGTCCGAGTTTCGGGCTGAAGTTGTAAGGGGTGATCTTATAATGGGCTTTGCGCTCCGAAGGGAGGATTTCAATTTCAATCTTGTTGCCCAGCATTTCCTTGATCATTTCCAATAAGTCCCTGTAGATCATCTTTTCGAATCCGGTCAGGATAATGTGCTGGTTTTCAAATTCATGATCCAAGATCCTTACGCTGATCCGAGCCGCGTCACGCACATGAATATATTCCCTAATTTCCTCGCCGGTACCGCCATAGGTGATCTTGCCATCCTGTATGGCCTGCTTGATCAAACGGTAGATGCTATTACGTTCATCCGCTCTATCGCCATAAAGAGAACCATAGCGGACACAGGTGTATTTAAGCCCGTAGAGTTCGGCGTAGTTCTCAATAAAGGATTCACAGGCCTGCTTACTGCTGCGGTAAAAAAAGCCGGAATCGCTATAGACATACGACGAACTTGCAAAGATGAACCGCCGGATGCCTGCCTTACGGCAAGCTTCAAGCAATATGACTGTTCCGAGAATATTGTTTTTGGCGGTATCTACAGGCCGTTCAGCGCATTCATCGATATCGGCTATGCCAGCAAAATGATAAACAACGTCTTTCCCGGCTACGATCCTTTCGAGCAGCTCCTGGTCTAATATGTCACCAACAATCATTTCTTGACCCGCTCGTAAATAGGGTGATTTTTGAATATCGAAAATGGCCACCGCGTGCCCGTGATCACTCAGGGCATCTGCCACATGACTGCCGAGGAATCCTGAACCGCCTGTAACGAGTATCTTCATGTAATACAACCTGCCTTTTTCAACTCAAAAAGTAAATTTTCCACTGCCTGCCTCTCCATCATGCAACGTCCCTCTTTAGCATATGAGCCAATGTGGGCGGTTAATAAAACATTGTCCAGGTCTTTCAGCTTGCCATTATATGGCTCCTGTTCAAAACAATCTATTGCCGCTCCGCTCAAGTGTCCACAAACAAGGGCATCGTACAGCGCGTCCTCATCCACCAGGCCTCCTCGGGCGGTATTGACAAGTATCGCCCCTTGTTTCATAGCATCGATGCGCTCTGCATTCATAAAATGATAGTCTTCAGAAGAGTAAGGGATATGCAGTGTGACTATATTAGCTTCATTAAGAATCTGATTTAGAGACACTGATTGATAGAATTCAGATTTCTTCTGTACAACATCATATCCGATAACCTTACATCCGAAAGGAGCAAGGAGTTTAGCAAGATAAGTGCCAATACGCCCGCACCCAATGATTCCGACCGTCTTTCCGTGAAGCAGTTTTCCCATCGGCCTTCCCCAGTTCCCTTTACGAATACTCGCATCTGAAATATGGATACGACGCAGCAAAGAAAGAATCATGCCCAAAGTTAATTCGGCCACTGGAATAGTTGGCGCATCCGGCGTATTTGTAACCACAATGCCCATATCCTTAGCTGCATTAAGGTCTATTGAATCCAAACCGATACCACAGCGGGAAATTATTCTGAGGCTTCTGGCTTTCTTCAAAACCCTTCCTGTCAGTGGTTCCACGCCGGCAATCATACCAAAGGGTTGATGTTGATCGATCAAATCACTTACTTCTTCCTCGGTGAGTTTGTGACCATAAGGGTTAAAGATGACATCGAAACCTTCTTCTCTAATATTATGGACAAGTTTGGGATCGTTTTTGGCAAATGAAGATGTGGTGATCAGGATCTTATGCATCATCGAGATCTCTCCTTATGGCTTTCAATGAGTTCCTGCACTGTTCACCCAGAAATAGAATATCCAGGCTATGACCGATAAACCGATACCCTTCGTGCACCTTTTCCCGGAACGCTTCAACCTCTGGAGGAATCACATGAAAACCAGACAAAGCATTCATCTTCCTGGAGACTTCCCTCACTCTATCCAGCGCTGCCCGCATCTCAGGATGATCGAATTGCCCCGGTACTCCTAGTGACCCAGAAAGGTCATACGGGCCAACAATGAACCCGTCCACATCAGGCACGGTCAGGATTTCTTCGAGATTTTCAACTGCCCGGATATGCTCAATCTGGACAATAACCACGCTTTCTTTCTCATTCCACGCCTTGTAGCCTTCAAAATCTGCCCCGTATTTCTGGGCACGTGCCAGGCCGACTCCTCGAAACCCCCGGGCTGGGTACTTTACGGCAGCCACAGCCGCTTCCGCATCTTCCTTGCAGTTCACCATGGGCACAATGACCCCATGTGCACCGGCATCCATTACTCGCTTAATCAGATCAGGATCATTAGAACCGACTCGAACCAGCGGACTTGCCCCACAAAATTCAATCACCCGTATAAGATCCTGAGCTATATCGAGGGTAATCACGCCGTGCTCCATATCCACTGTAAGCCAGTCGTACCCGGCAGTGGCCATGATTTCAGCCACAATGGTATTTCCGATGGTAATCCAGGAACCAACTGTCAAGTCCCGGTCGTGAAGTTTTTGTTTAAGAGTCATTTATATTCCTTTTTTGATCATTCACCGCAGAGACGCCAAGAACGCTGAGAAACTCTTGCTTTTTATCCAATCTCTGCGTTCTCTGCGCCTCTGCGGTGAGCCATCTTTGAGCATTTTCTTTTGTCTCGTTTTGTATAGAATCTCTGCAAGCTCAAAATCCTGGGCATCATCTATATCAATCGCTTCAAGCTTATCGACCTCAAAGATTTGTGGCTTTAACCCGATGCGGTTCCGGCCTGCTTCGTGAAATGACATTCTGGAAAATATGTAGAAGTTTGAGTTTTCCTCAAAAATGGGTGGCAACTCCTGTGTTCTTACCAATTTTTTGGGATTATGATTCACGGGTCGTCCATCCTGCCAGTAAAGTCTTGTTTGCAATGGAGTGACCGAAAAAAGCGAATCGTACTTATCTAAATTGTTCAAATACGTCTTGATCGCCTTATGAAGTGTTTCCACACCAATTAAAGGGTTGGTGCTGTGTGTCTGCAGAAAATGATCGGCTTTGACCTGGCCCAGGTCATAGGCGATGATATCATTCATCGACACAAAATCACCCTGGATCTCTTTAGAACGCCAGATGATCTGGACCCGCTCAAAATGTTTCAGACCATCTTGGGCAATGTGTTCGCTATCGGTGTTGATGACCACTTTTTCGATATATTTAGACTTTAGGAGGGTTCCCATAATCGAGTGATAAAGGGGTTTGCCCGCAAAGGTCTTCATGTTCTTGTTAGGCACACGTTCCGAATGGCCTTTCATTGGGAGAAGGGCTGTCAGCTTCATGTTCTCTCCCTTCCTTGTAAACTGGGAAAACGTGAGGGGCTTACGACGACGATGAACCCACCATCGGCGGTATGACAACCGATGTTGAGCGACGGGCCAAAGGAGAACTCTTGCGGCAGGATGGAGCGGGGTTTCACCGGGTAGCGCGAGGCGATGGACAGGATCGCGGCAGTGGAGCCTGAGTCTACGACGATGATTTCCACATGTCGGACCGTCTGCTCCATGATGCCGCTCAGCAGTCGGCCGATATGCTGTTCTTCGTTGTAGCAGCGAATCACAATGGAGCAATGACTAAGATTAGCATTGCTCGTTCTGCTTTACGTTTCCTACACTTAAAGGCTGATATACGCCACATGTCACGTCACTCATTAACTGGAGGAATTGCTTGCGTACTACTGCTGCGTTGTGGTTGCGGAAGGCCAGCTCGCGAGCGCGCTTTCCTAGTCTGGCTTGCAGATCCGAGTCTTCCATGAGCTTCATGATGGCCTTTTCGAGCCTCGCCTTGTCGTGCTGATCCACCACCAATCCCCAACCCTCGCGCATGGCATAACGTACGTTCGGACTGGTCGGTGGACCATAGACAAGCACTGGGGTCCCCGAAGCCATATACTCAGGAACTTTTGTTTGCAAGGAATATCCAACGTAGGTCAGGCTCTCCCTATCAAAGTTAATGGGCAAGACCAACAGATTAGCTCTGCTAAGTACTTCTGGCAGGTCAACAGGACATACATACCCGCCATATACAACGAACGGAGAATGCACCAGATGTCTCTGGATGGTATCTTTCCATTGTCGTGCCGAATAGATAAGCAAGCTAACCGGATAGCCCTGTCCTCTAATGGAAACCACGGTGTCTCGAATGTCGATCAAACTGCCAAGTTCTTTGTCTTCGGTCACAACACCGAGATAGACAATGCGGAATTCACCACCTGTATGGTAAGACTTTTCCACGATTGACCACTCGGAGACGTCAATGCAATTGTGGAATGGCACAAACTGGCAACCATATCTTTTTCCGTACGCTTGACACATTTCCTCCGAAATGCCGATATTGATGGCTGCTCCATCAAACAGAGATTGCAGGATTTGTCGTAGAGCGGGCTTCCAGAAAAGATAGTTTATCAAGCCCTGTCTGTCTTCATATCGTGCCGGCCAGTCATCCATGATATGTGTAACGTAAGGAATGCCCAGACTTTGAGCCAGTTTCCGAGTCAACCACCAATAGAAAGTAGGATTATCATTAGGCCGGGCATAGATAACATCTGGAGCGAACTGCCGACTCCACTTCAGCAAGTTTTCCATGCGCACCCAGGGCCCTAAAGTTACTCGGCGACCGATAGCAAACATAAGGACTTGCTTTGTTAGTGATGCTATGGCTCGCGGACGAAACGATGGCCACCGGATCGGCGACTCCGGAAGATACAAGTAGTTCGTACAAACGCTTTCGTCAGCTTTGGTAAACAGATCAGTATGTATCTGGGCAATCGCATCGTGGGGCCAGCCTCGAAAAAGATTCCCCATTGTGACCCCACCACCAGCCTGTTGATTAAACTTAATAGAGGCTACCACGAGGACGCGAGGGAAATCCATGTATCACACCTTTTCTGGTTGGCGAGCCAGCTCCATCTGTACTATTTCCCCAAGAATGTCATCCAGTGACCGGGTGACGTTCCAATCCGGGTAGTGTGCACGCAGCTTTCTTAGATCGGAGATATAGCAGACATGGTCACCAATGCGATTTCTCTCATTATATCTCCATCGCACTTCCCTCCCCAGTATCTCTTGGATCTTGTTGATTGCTTCAAGCACAGAGATACTATTCTCTCTGCCACCACCTAGGTTGTACATTTCGCCAGGTTTTGGGTTGCCCCGAAACGCTTCAAAAACCTCAATAACATCATGGCTGTGAATGTTGTCACGCACCTGTTTGCCTTTGTAGCCAAAGATCGTGTAGGTCTCCGCAGCAACGGCTACTTTTACCAGATAGTTGAGAAAGCCGTGCAATTCGACGCCAGAGTGCGAAGGTCCGGTTAGGCATCCGCCTCGAAAGATGCCAACGTTCAGTCCAAAGTAACGACCGTACTCCTGCGCCATAATGTCGGCTGCTGTCTTCGATGCACCAAAGAGCGAGTGCAGACAGCGGTCAATTCGACACTCTTCATTTATGCCATGGAAGTCTTCAGGTCGGGCGTAGTCATAGCGAGTCTCTGTCTCAACCAGCGGTAGTTCGTTCGGGGCATTGCCATAGACCTTATTGGTGCTCATATGAATGAAGACCGCGTCAGGACAAAACTGGCGTGTAGCTTCTAACAAATTAACCGTCCCTAAGGCATTGATCTCAAAATCCAAAAGCGGGATCTCTTTAGCTTTATCGTGGGACGGCTGCGCAGCACAATGGATGATGAGGTCGAAGCGATGCTCCTTGAACAAGTCAAACAACCGTTTGCGATCACAGATATCAAGATCATAGTGGGCGAATCGCCGAGTGACTTTCTGCAGCCGCCGCAGATTCCAGGTGGTATCGCCCTTGGGTCCGAAGAACACGGCGCGCATGTTGTTGTCTACGCCGATGACGGTGTGCCCGTGACGGTCATAGTATTCGACGGCCTCAGAGCCAATGAGGCCGCTACTACCGGTTACAAGCACGTTCATTTCTGTGTTCTCCTTACAATTGTTGCTGCCTTCAAAGCGAAATGGCTCCTGGACTCGATTGGCAATCAAACAAGACTTCGGTACACTTCGGCAATCTGGATAGCGCTCTTGTCCCACGAAAAGTGACTGAGCCTATTCCGCCCTTTTCTGATCAAGTCCTGGCGTAGACGATCATCCAGAATCTGAACCATTGCCTCGGCCAAGGCCTCGTCGTCATGCGGGTCAAAGTACAATGCGGCGTCTGAGGCTACTTCGTGGAACACAGGAATATCCGAAGCAATTATCGGTGCGTTACAGGCCATGGCTTCCAGGAGAGGGATGCCGAATCCCTCAAAAAGTGAAGGGAATATAAAAGCTGTAGCGCCATGGTAGGCCACACTCAAAGTTCGATCATCCACTCTTGAGAGCGAGAGCAATCGCTGCTCAAGGCAGTTTTTAATCAGGAAGTCTATTTGCCACGACTCCAAACCATCGTGAGGACCCACAGCCACAAGATAGCTATCTATTCTGTGGATATGCGTAATTTTTTCCCACGCTCTTAGTAGAACCCCAAAGTTCTTGTAGCGGGGGCGACGCCCTACAAACAGCCAGTAAGGCTTCTTGATCCGGTTTTCCGCGCGAAAATGGTTGATTTCCTCTTTAGTCGGAGAGGTGGCAGCAAAATCTTTATTGATTCCATGATAGATAACGGAGATGCTGTCTGCTTCTGCCTGCGTGTACTTAAGAATGTCCTGCTTGGTGGCATGTGAGACGGCAATAATAGCATCCGCTTGTTCGATGACCTTGCGCTTGTGAGCTACAAATCCCATGTAATTCCCCGACATCGTTTGAAAGGAATTCTCGTCAATGAAATCATGAACAGTCACAACAGTTCTGAGTTCAGACCAATAAGGCAATGTGTAATAAGTAGAATGAAAAACCTGGGGACGTAGTGCCCGGATTCTGGCCATGTTCACACGCGCACTGAACGGGGCAAACAACCTGCCAGGTCTTATGTTCCAATTCTCGATATGTCGAATCCCCGGCCCTCTCGGCGGGGTTCCTTTTGGGTTCCTGGGCAAGTGGACTATTACGTTAATGTCATCCGAGTGACGTCCAAGACAATTAAGGATTTCAGCAAAGCATCGTCCAACGCCGCCGTGAGACTGCATTCCGTAGATGTACCCGTCGACCAGGACTCTAATCATGTCAGACCTGACTTTGCTCGAACCCCATCTGTCTCAGAAGTTTCCGCATGGCCTGCGAAATCGTCAGTTGTCCAGACAGCAGGTGAACGAGATTACGTTTGAGTCGGTTTTCTCTTTCCAAGAAGGGAAGGTATCGCAGCGATGTCCGGCTGACTTTGCGGCGGAACGTCCTCCGGTCATTCAAGACATCGCGCAAGAGGTCAACGTTCTTCCAGCACGTGCTCTTCAACTCGACTACCTTGTTGTCAACTTCAGGCTTTAGAGTGGGCCATCGCGCAAGGATGTATTCTGTATCAGCAATCAGCTTTTCCGGTCGGCACTGATCCACCGATGCGCTTGCCGCAAGATCAAAGAGATGCATAAAGTTATCCACCTTGTCGACCCGTGAAACCGCCACAAACGGCGTTCCCGTCAACGCGGCAAAAATCAAAGCGTGCATACGCATCGCGATGATGCAATCAAATGATGAGATAATGTCAATCATTTCCTCGGGGCTGTAGTAGACGGGTTCCAGAACCTCGTGATCACAATGCAACATGGAAGCCGTCTCCTGGTTAGCCTGAAAGTCGTATTTCTTATCAGGGCGAATTTCGTTTGAGAAGAAAAAAGGAAAGTACCCATATCGAGAGGAAAGAACGTCGCAAGCCTGTGCGATAGCTGACTTGTACTTCTTCAGATCCGCCCAGGATTCGTTGACGACGTTAACTCCGACCACCTTGCCTTTGGCCCAAATCCGCTCCTTCAATCCCCTTGTTCTGGGGGTCTCCTTCGCCCCTAGAAGAAAAGATGGATCTGCCGTCACAAACACCTGTCCGGGCCTGGCCCCCAAACCAACACACACGTCAAAGGACTCTTGGTCGCGAAGCGTGATTAAATCGGAATGGCGAACCAGCATTCTGGCAATTCGCAAGCCTTCTGGCTTTTGCAGCTTGTTCGCACCAATGGCCAGCATAATTACGCCCTTGCCATAGTATTTCGCTGTGGCGATGCGCCGCGCATTGTGAATAAGGGGGAAGTTAAGGCTTAACTCCTCCCCGATCATTGTCCCCCCTCCAGAGATAAAACAATCACATGCACGAATGGCTTGCATTACCTGTTGGAAATTATAAGTATCCACGCTCTTGAAATCTGGAGGCAGATAATCCAGTTGCCGGGTATTGGCTGTGGCAAGCGTAATTCGACTATCTGGCACAGCCTCTCTCAGGATGTTCAAAATGCCCTGCAGAACCGCATCATCGCCGATGTTCCCGCAGCCATAGATGTTGCCGCCGATGAATATCTTAATCCTGTGCATAGCTAGGATTCTGTCCGGGCAAGAAACCGCAAATAGCCTCTCTTGTCTGTTGGTGAATGTTCCGTCTGGTCAGAGATCAGAATGATCTCGCAATTCCTCTTTTCAAAGAAGCCCATTAGGTCATCCCTATGGAACAGATAGGATGTCTCGTTGGCTCCTGATCCGAAATGACCGATTCCCTCGTAGTACGTTTTCGCTCGGTACTTGTCACCGCCGTACTCCAGTACTTCCCACCCACACTCAGGCGCATCTTCAGTGGCGTAAAACCCTCCCAAAAGGATGTTATTCGCCAGGGACAGCAGATTCTCAAAGAAGAAGAAGTGCGCCAAACTGTGATAGTAGACACCATGAGCAACGGCGAGATCGAAATGTCCGTAGTTGAGACTGCTAACATTATGCATATCATCATGGATGATATTGACATTCTCCCAGCCGAATACGTGACGTGCTGCAATTAGCTTTATGATATTCTCAGCTCTGAGTTCTATGCAGGTCACCTCTTTGGCACCCAACGACACAAGTCCAGCGGTCTGAACTCCATCTCCTGGACCAAACTCTATAACCCGTTTTCCCTTAAGAGACAGTAATTCGTCCACCTCGTGCAGGCCACCAAGAAGTACGTCGCCTACGTAGATCCCTGTGATTTCATCGATAGTTGGCTTGAAATACCCCAAGAACTGCTGCGTCAGTTGAATTGTGGTAATAGGCAAAACCAGCTCTGACATGTTGATGACTTTGTATGGGTCTCTCATCTTTCTAAGTTCTCTTATCATCCGCCAATGCGTTTCGCACTGCGGCACTTTGCATATGATTATTGGAGAATCGTACGGAACACCATCAAGCTCCACCTCCGTTCCCCAGTCCCATTCTGAAGGTACCACTTTGTGCCCCACGTCAATAAAGGCCGAGCCAATGGAATGAATCTCATTCGAGCTGCCCAACAGTAAGATCATCTGATCAGATAAAGGCAATTTGAAGCTAGTGTATCTTGTGAACGCGGGTTTCTCCAAAACATCGGGAACGACGTAGTTGATCTGGGGTTGATTGTATATCGGCGCTGGTTCATGTACCGGTGTATTGGATCTCATCAATCGGTTTCTAATGGCTGTCAGGTTTTCCCTAGGGCTTCTCTGGTACACTGCCCGCAGCGCACGCTTCAGTAGTCTCATCAGTCCAGCCTCCTCCAACGTGGGTGATGTATAATCGGTTGCAATTCATTCAGCAGCCTGCCTGGCTGCAGCAGCGTTATCAAGGAAACAGTACACCCTATTTTGAGCGCGGCACAATTCTTCGGAAAAGCCGATGCGTCTGTCTGGCCAACGGCACTCTCCGCGAAATGACTCCTCCCATCTCGTAGATAAGTGCTTTCGGAGTAGCAGGCCTCCTGTAGTCAAACTTCTCAGGATGCCATGCAGAACCCCATCATCGCCGATGTTGCCACAAGCGTATATATTCCCGCCGATGTAGACTCTTTGACGTCCCATTATCCTTGCCTTCTGGCGAAACCCAGCTGGATCAACTTGGCCCGTCTAGCCAATACATAGGCCCCGATGTCTGCTGATACCTGATGCTGCACTGCTATCAACCAAAACATGGGAAACCCCAACTTCTGTAGAGCAATGTGCCGAGATATCCTATCCGCCACGAACTTGTTGAATGAAGGACTGTAGTGGCAATCATCTATTCCTAGATCGACCTCCTTAGTCCCAATGCGTGGAGGGTCCACTTTGCCCACTTTACGCCTCGAGGGCACATGAGCCTACGTAAAACAGCCTTGAACAATTCAACCGTCATCTTGGTTGCATCCCGGCATACGTCCCTTCTATAGGCTGGCTCATTGAGCAACCGTTCGCCTCTTCTCATCGTACTGTCCCATGTCTTTTCAACCCGGATCACTGTGGACAGTTTTTTGGGCCCCATGGCGTCCATGAAGACGGGGACATGCTCAAAGGGATCGTTTGAGACATTGAGCCAGCGATTGATATCTCGTTTATTGTTGAAATGCTGATACCAGTGGAAATCCGCCGGGAGAAGGCCGCTCTTTCGAGCCATCGTTTCCAACGCTGTTCCTGGATAGACCTCTGTTACCCTCATCGGGGCCGGGATGACGTAGGCCAGCCGTACTAGTGATTTGCTCAAGGTGAACGTTTGAAATGCATCCCAGATAGTCTCCTCCGGCAAGGAAACCATATAAAGCGGCTTGACGTAGACTTTGAGGGCGTTGCATCGCTCGCAAAAAGCGATCACTTGGTCTCGCACTATTTTCTTCTTGATTAGGTTGAGTACCCTGTCGGAACCGGACTCAACCCCGATCTGAATGGACACACAGCCAGCTTCCTTCATAAGCGCGATCATTTGGAGTGGGATATCCACCCGCGACTCGCACCACCACTTGATATCCAGTTTGCGGGCGATAATCTCTTCGCAGATGCGTCGCGTATATTTGATGCTCCCGGTAAAGGTTGCGTCAAGGAAATTAAATCCCCGTATTCCGTATCTATCACCGATATATTCGAGCTCATCAACAACGCGACTCGGATTTCGAAACCGCAGCTTTCTCTGGACCATAGAGCAGAACACGCATCTGTGGGGACAGCCTCGCGTGGTCATGATGCTTGCGGCTTCGACATCTTCGTCGGGGTAACTGACCACGTTGGTTCTATAGCGAGGATCCCGAACATCGGCCAGGGAGTCAAGTTCGTCAAGGTCCTGATACGTCTTCTGACTTTCATTGTGAATGACAACGTTTCCCTTTCGGAAGGAGATTCCGGGTACGGTTTCCCAAGTCTGCCCATTCTCTACGGCGTTTACGAATTGAACCGCCGTGACTTCTCCCTCTCCGCGAACGACCACGTCGATTTCCGGCACCCTTTTTAGCGTGTCTTCGACGCAATTTGAGAAGTGGGGGCCTCCCGTAAGAACGAGCGAGTTCTGGGACGTTTTCTTGATCTGACGAACAAGTTGTATGGCTTCAAATCGCGAAAGGGTGGTTGCCGTCACCATGAAGAGGTCGGCCGGATGCTCAACCACCACATCCTTGTATGATTTGGAGGAATAGTCGGCCAGCTCAAAATCGATAATTGTCATCTCGCAGTTGGTGTACTTTTTTAGTGCCAGATAGAGGTAATATAGGGCAAACGGGATGAACGAAGCCGTCGCACCGGCTGTTTCGTATCTCTTCGGTTGGAGTAGATTTACTTTCACCACTTGAGTACCTCGTGACAACTTCATCTCTGACCTCCCTCAATCTCTATAGATTCTGTTGCGACTGAACAAGAGCGAGGTTTGCAGGATCCGATCCTGCTCCTCTCGGGTATAGTCCGGAAAAGAACCGAAACTATGAACAAAGTTGCGGGATATTTTGCGTGTCGCAAAACGCGCGCCGTATCAGGATAAGCGCTTATACTCTGCACGGTTTGCCGAACATCGCCATTGTGGACTTCAACCGAGTTCTAACTGCAAGCCCTTCGCAGAAACGCTCTCGCTACCGCGTGAAGAAAGCCCTTTCGGGTGATGTGGTTCCTGTAGTTGAAGTCCTGTGGAGAGAGCGACGCAACAATGCGTTCAACGCGCGTCAAGAACGGGTCAACGCTACAAACCAAGATGGCACATGCGTCTCTAAGATTCCTGGCCCTAAATCGGTACCTCGCTCGCACTCGACTATCACTGAAGTCTGTACGCATATTGCCATAGAAAACCGAACGATCCCTGGTATGGTGAACACCTCCCATGCGTGAGAAATGAATGATATGATTGCCCTCTAGCTGCTGGTACCCAAGCTCCACAATGTTGGCCACACCATCTGCCGTGCCGTCCGACACCTTAGCGCTGGGAAACGGACCTGGTTCAATGAGTAGTCTGACGTTGCCTTCAAACACATTCCCGAAACTATAGCGTTCTGGCCTGTAATCGTCGCAATATCCCACGTTGCCCTCATTATCAATTAGGCAGAAATCTACACCAGTCCATGTTAACTTACCATCCGTAGGCTCATCCGAAAGCATATACTTGATGGTTGCATCGTCACAATAACGAGCTATGAACTGAAGTTCCTCATCGGTGTGAGCCTCGGGGTATGTTTTCCGATTGTAGTCCCCGCGGAATCTTCTGACATGTAGCAAGAACCTATGTTCGTTGAAAACCTCGAAATCGGTTTCGAACCTATCAAAAAAAGGCGGCCACATTGTATAAACCACTGGGACCTCTATACCATACTCTCTGCATTCCAGAAGTTTGTCCAAGAACCTCTCTAAGGTTGTCTCCGTAGGATGAAAGGAAGCATTGATGTTAAGTCGGCCCTTCCTTGCCACCCGGCTATTGAGGAGTTTTTTCAATGACGGAGATATATTGCTTATCACTCTCATTTCCCAATTCGGCTCTTCGCCGATCATGTCAACGACTTCAAACCAATTCTTGCCGACCATAGGTTCCCCATGGCCAAAGTAGAAAACCAAGTGTCGGTTACCGAAAGTATCCTTAAATGCGTCGTGCCATTTTTCAATAGGTCCGTTGAAGTAATGTCCTTTTTGGTCTTTGGTGTAATATTGGCAGTACGGACATGAATAGTTACAGTGACATGGATTACCATTATACTGCCAAAGAATAATCATACTCCTTCTTGGAAGCGTACGTAGCAACGCCCTGCAATAGATTTCCACGCCTTGCCTATTGGGATGGTGTGAATCCTCTAACCTCCTGCTAAAGGGCGTTAACTCTCGTTTCCACATGGCATTGATGTCAACCAACCGCACTTTGGTTTTATATGAAACATCATGAATTACCTTATTATAAGCGGCCACTGCAAGATTGTCTCCGCTTTTGGGGAATCCGGCAACAGGATTGATCGTTAGCAACAAAACCCTGGCGCCTATACCTTCAAAGACCGCGATCATCTGAGTAAGGTTTTGAGCGAATTCCAACTGCGGCACACGGTCCGGTTCTTCCTTGCCCTGGTCGTTCATCCCAAACCCGATGATCACTACGTCCGGTTTTTCACCCAGCATTTGGGGAAGCCTCTGCAAACCGTCCCTTGAGGTCTCGCCTGAGATACCCGCATTGACGATTGTCGCGTCAATATCAGGGAACTTCTGCTTGAACTGCTTTTCGAACACTGGCGCATATCTTACAGTGAGCGAGTCGCCAAAACACATGATTTTGCAGGGATTTTCCATCAGTACATCCCTCCCGCAGTATCCCCTGGATTGCGCTGGTCCCCAACACGAGCAAATTCCCACTTCAACTGAGGGCGAAAGACTCCAGGACGTAGCAGGCTGGTCGTTCCGCCAGCTCCTCCTTTCTCGTTAATCTCCCATTCCACAAGATTCTCCTCGTTGAAAACGTATCGCTCCTGGGGGATGTGCCCGATAACTGCCAAGGTATATTTTCCTCTGTTGAGCAAATGTCCAGGTATTAGACAACGAGCACGATACCTGCCCGAAATGAGTTCGCGAGACAAAGCCTCCTCCGGCCCGCTGCTATCCCAATCTCCCGAACCAAATGCAATGATCCCGTCCTCCGTAAACACGCGAATATACACGTGAAAGTTTGGAATCCTCCGCAAGACAACGAACTCGATTTCTGCAACGAAGCCCTCTTCGATACTAAAACGAGCAGATGGTACCCCCGCTTGAGTCGTCAACTGCACTGATTTGAGTCTTGCATAGTCGTCCCCAGGCGCGTCAGACAGGTTAAACGAACAGCTTCCTTGAGTCCGATGATCCATTATCTCGGCAAGATAACTACTGACTGCTGCATCCGCTGTGCTATCGAGTGAAACTTGCCCTTCGTCAAGGAGTATTGCTCGACGACACAATCGTTTAATTGCAACCATATTATGGCTCACAAACAGCACCGTCCTTCCTTCCTTCGCCACATCCCTCATCTTTCCCAGGCACTTCTTCTGGAAGGTCGCATCCCCCACCGCCAGCACCTCATCCACTAACAGGATCTCCGGCTCTAAGTGGGCGGCCACAGCGAAGGCCAGGCGTACATACATGCCGCTTGAGTACCGTTTGACAGGAGTATCCATGAATTTTTCGATCTCGGCAAAGTCTACGATCTCGTCAAACTTGCGAGCGATCTGGACCTTGCGCATACCAAGAATCGCAGCATTCAGATAAATGTTCTCGCGTCCGGTGAGTTCGGGATGGAAGCCGGTACCGACCTCCAATAGTGAACCCACCCGGCCGTTGATCCAAGCATTCCCTTCGGTAGGCTTTGTAATGCGCGAAAGTATCTTGAGCAGCGTACTCTTGCCCGCTCCATTGCTGCCGATGATGCCAAGAACTTCGCCCTGTTTTACTTCGAAGGAGACATCCTTCAAAGCCCAGATGTGATCATCGCTTTGCGATGATGGCAGGGAGCAGGGAGCCCGGAGCATGGGGTTGGAAGCCTGGGGCATGGAGCCCCAGTGGAATAGTCCCGACTCGTCGGGAATTCCACGGGGTAAACATGGAGCCCCAGTGAAATGGCTTCCAGATTTCACCCCAGTACGATGCTTCCCAACTACGGGGCAGGCGGGGTGAACATCGGGCCCGGGGTTAAGTGCTTTGTGTTTACCCTTTTGGAACAACCCGGTGAAGGCCTGCGTCACCCTGTCGCGGAAGGAGTTGGTCTGTTTGTGGAGCTCGCCGAGGTGGTAGAGCTTTGATAAATTATCGACCCTAATCACTATATCTGACATTGCGCTTTATTCCGTATTACTCGTTGGATGCACCCCATATGCATGGAGCAGGGAGTGTGGAGCCCCAGTGGAATCCGCTCCGCATTCCACGGGGTGAACATGGGGCAAGGGGTTAGAGACAGGGGGTATGGAGAATAATCTGGGAATTTAGGCATTTAGGGATTGTTGATGGATACTTTGTATACATCACTTTTTGTGCTTGACAATCGTTCATTTGTCTGTTATGATTTTAAATATCGTATATACGGTATGGAGGATGTTACCATGAAAAGACTCAAGAAAAGGCCAATTCAGATTTACTTAGAACCGGGACAGGATAAGATCGTCACTGTTTTGGCAAAGGCCACCGGGAAGTCTAAAGCAGCCATCATCCGTTCGTGCATCTCCAAATACATTTCCAGCCTTCCAGTGAAAAAGGATCCGGCACTTCGTATTATGAACCTGGGGGCTTCGGGAAAAAGGGACATCGCCGAACGACATGATGACTACCTGACTTCACTCAAAAAGTAGGGCTATAGCATGGGGGAAAAGTCGGTATTTGTTGACACTGGAGCCTGGTTCGCTTTGGCAGACAGGTCGGATCAACATCACAATCAGGCTATCAAGATCTATCCCAAACTGCTGGGAAGGTGCCATCATTTAACAACAACGAACCTTGTTATTGCTGAAACGTATATCTTGATTCGACGGACTATAGGGCAACAGGCAGCTATTACCCTCTTGGAAAACATCGCAGCAAGTCCACGAATAATCAAAATCTATTCTGACAGCATACTAGAAGAAACGGCGAGGGACATCTTAGAGAAATATAAGGATCAGGATTTCAGCTATACTGACGCAGTCAGTTTTGCTCTCATGAAGCAATACGGGATCGCGGAGGCTTTCTCCTTTGATCACCATTTTGTGACGGCGGCATTTACACTTGTCCCTTGAAGGGGGTCCGTTTTGTTCTCCGACTCAAGGAGGCCCTGGAGATTGAAGCTCCCTGCAGCAAGCCCTGTTCAATTCCGCTTTGCGGACCTCCGAAGGAAGTTTGCTATATGATATCTGCAAATTCGCTTTCCATTCTTCTGAAATAGAAGAGGCCGGCTAAGAGGACGGCTATGGAGAATACGGCTGTGATGAGGATTTTTTGCCAATCCATTTGCCCAACCCCTAAGAGCGACCAGCGGAAACCCTGGATGAGCCAGGTCATGGGGTTGAGGTAAAATATCCACATCAGCTTTGGAGGGATGTTTTCAAGGCCATAAGCCACTGGCGTGACCCAGAACCAGAGTTGAACCATGAAGGGTAGGGCCTGAGCAAGGTCACGATATTTTACAGCAATTGCAGAAAAAATAAGACCAATACCAAAAGTAATGGCAAGTCCCAGGACAAGAAAGAGGGGGAAAAACAATACTAGCCACCCTGCAAAAATTCGATATGCAAGCATCATTACTGTCAAAATGATTAATGAGATGAGAAAATCCACCGCCCCTCGGCCCAAAGCTGATAAGGGAATTACCAGACGCGGGAAGTAAACCTTTGTGATGAGATTGCTGTTGCCCACAATGCTGCCTGTTGAACTAGTCAAGCTCATGGAAAAAAATCCCCAGGCAACAATACCGCAAAATGTAAATAGCGTATAGGGTAGGCCACTGCTGGAGAGTTTGGCCACTTTACCAAATATTAACGTGTAAATAAGGGCCTGAGATATGGGTTTGGCCAGAGCCCAGGCCACACCAAACACAGTTTGCTTGTATTGGGCCAGGATATCTCGCCAAGCAAGGAATCCAATAAGCTCACGATATTCAAAAAGCTCTTTGAAGTTGATCCCCAGCCAGCCTCTCTGTGGCTCTATGAGGATTTCGTTTGCCACGATCTATACCCTTTTAGCCGCAGACGCACCCAGACTGACACAGACTTTTTGTCTGGCCCATCGTTTTGTGCAGGTTTAGAGTTCACATCGTGTGAGGCAAGAGTCAAGTAAACCTGCTGCCTCTGGATTGAGATTTCCGAATTGCACACCACATCGCCTCATCGGGATAGAGGTGATGATGGAGTGATCCGGCACTGTGTCACCATCATAGATAATCTTACAAGGAATTGTGGATAAGCGAAAATTATCTCCGAAGATCTTATCTCCGAAGATGAAGATATCTATTTTTCTTGACAATTCGCTCTCAACACTGTTTTTGTGATTTTCATCGGGCGTATATTCAAAGGCTAGACCTCCTTTGCTGATATTCTTGATCTGCCCCAGTTTCTCATGACCTGCTCTCAAGAGTGCAAAGGCCGACTCTGGCGCTGAGTATCGTTGGAATTGTCTTCGTTCCGTTCCTATCATAATCTCTTTAGAGAGCATCAACGAGTTCGACAGGATTTACAGGATTGACGTGATTCATTTATTCCCTTCCTTATGAAAGCGGCAAAAGCTAGAAGCTCCACCCTGCTCGCCGGAGATTGAACCTTGTTGGGAACCTTGGGGACGTGGGAACCTTGGGGACGCCCTTTAGTTTTCCAGTTTCTCATCCCTCAAGTGAAACAGGGGACGTTGGTGCAGAAAGTGCACAACTTTTCTATGTTGGTTGTTAGTTGTCAAAGGCGAAAGGCGCAGGGCATAAGGCATAAAGAGCGGCGCTGCCGCGGCGTTGGGTTGGAGGAGCGCTGTGCCTATGGCAGCGTTAGGCGGACCAGCGGGACGCTGGTAAGAAAGTAACTAACGTCATTCGGCCTGCTGGTTGCTCATGGCGCATGCTGCGCTGTTATAGGTTAGAGGGGTGTCCCGATAGGCGGGACTTGAGGTGTGAGGTAAAAGGGCAATTCACGATTCAAGATGCAGGATGCAAGAAGTTAGAGATTGAGGGATTGTGAATTTAGGCCCCAGTTAAATAGTTCCACTTTGTGAAACTTTGCTTCGCCCCGATGAAACTTAACAACAGGTTTCATTGGGCAAGCATTTTAACGGGGTAAAAATTTAGGGATTAGTATCAAGATACAGGATCCAAGATGCAAGATGCAAGATGCTGGACAGGGAAGCTTGGTGACCTTTAGTTTTCGATGATTTTGCGAACAACGGCGGCAAGTTTCGGAATGTGGTTCTTGCAGATATCGAAGATAATCTCATGATCCACAATATCATAATGGTGTGAAATGATATCTCGCAGCCTCATGATTTTATTCCACGGTATCTCCGGATACTTTTCAAACAAGGAGGGAACAAGTTTTTCGGAGTTCTTCAACAATTGAAGCTCCCTGCAGCAGGCTGCAGGGAATCTTCAACTGTAAGGAAGTTTACCATTTTAAGATTCGCTCGCTAACCCTGCAGTCCCGATGAATCGGGACAGGGGATGCGCTCGCTTTTGCAGTGCACCAACAACCTGAAGCCTCATGGCAATAGCATCTAGGACAAGGACACCCTCCGGAGTCGAGACGAAGTCATCAGCACGAGTTATCTCTGAAAAACGACTCCTGATCAGCTCAATTGACTCGA
>SDBS01000228.1_pt1 | contig 50696 bp, 50 predicted proteins | sample 2277091 | NCBI WGS metagenome assembly SDBS01 (sample SAMN10404972, study PRJNA504765) | marine sediment metagenome | isolation source: marine sediment core GS10_PC15, 163 cmbsf | place: Arctic Ocean: Southern Knipovich Ridge | collected 2010 | reverse complement strand
CTGGTGTACCTCCCGGTGCACCAGCATCTGACTGCCATACCGCTGGCGCACGAGGACGTACGCCAGCCACAAGGATTTGTATCTTCTATACCAAACGGAAAATATTTATGACAACTGCTCTAAATCAACGATTCACTTTTATCGGCAAGGCCATGTTCGATTTTTTTGTGCGGGTCAGCCCTTGGGCTGACCGATTTATGGGCCTGCTCATCCGTCAGCCTAAAGGCTGACCAGCACACAACTGTTTATTGCTGGTCCGGGGTGGGTGGGGAATGAGACAAAAAAATAGGCGGGATTTACTCCGGAGTTTTCCGGATACCCGCCTTGGTTCTGTCGGGCGTGTCGCGAACTACCCGATGGATGACACTCCTCTATCCTCTTCGGTCTCCTTATCCGCCTAGAAGTCCCAGCAGCCCCTGTGATGATTGGTTGGCGTGCATCAGCATCGCCGTCCCCGAGCTTTGCAAGAGCTGGTTCCGCACGAATAATGCCACTTCCTGGGCATAATCCGCGTCGCGGATCGTCGATTCAGCCGCGGTCAGGTTTTGCAGGGATACCGACAATGTATTGCGCGTCGATTCCAGGTCATGGGTGACCTTGGAACCGATTTCACCCTGTTCCTCCCCCAGCTTACTGATGGCCTCGTCGATTTTCTCAATCGAGGCCTGTGCGGCCTCGGCGGTGGAAAGATCGATCTCGGTGAGTTGGTCGATATCGGCCACCGACCCCTCGCTGCCGTCAAGAAGCTTTTGCGACCCGAACTGTGCGGTCGCAATGCCGTGGTCGTACGCGTTGGTGAGATTCATCGCCGCGGTTTGATAGGCGGCCGATGTCGCCTCGTCATTGAACCCCTCGTTCGCCGCCGCCACCGCCAGCGATCGCAGTTGGACCAGATCATCCTGCAATTGGCCGATGCCCTGGCTGGCGGTTTGATACATGTTGATCGAGACGTCCGTGTTTTTAATTTCCTGTTCGAGCGAACCGATCTGCGCACGCATCTGCTCGGAAATTACCAGTCCGCCTGGGTCGTCGGCCGCGGAGTTGATTCTCAAGCCGGATGATAGCCTGGTCAGGTTTTTCGCGAGGGCGGACTGGGTCAGACCGAGATTACGTGAGGCGTCCAGCGCCCCTAAATTCGTACCCACCGTTAACACCTCTAGACCTCCTTGTTTTACAGCCACATCCTTTGGGCTAAATCTGCCTTCCTGTTGTTTTATGGTGCAAATGAGCTGCCTCACGGGTGCGGGATCGGTTGAAACGTGTAATCTCTTATCAAAAAAGAAGATGCCGGGCTCGATTATCAGCGCGGAATCCGATCTCGAAAAAAAAACCGTAAAAACGATGGGGGTTTTTCCCATACTTTTATATGACATCCCCCATCATAGAGTTAACTCTGGCCTAAATTTAGGGAACCGGCTGCGCCCCCAACGTGTAATATTCTTAAGCCGAGGCAAGTTATTGGGACAATATATGTTAGGCGGACAACTTTTTCGGACGGCGGCCCAACGATTATTCCAACTTGATAGAGTAAAATCCGTTATATTATGTGGAAAGTCCGGAATTTTACAAGGGGATGAATATGAACGGCTTGAAAACCATGTTTTTGCTTACCGCATTGACGGTACTTTTTTTGTTTATCGGGCTGGCCCTGGGCGGGCAGCGGGGCATGATGGTTGCCTTTGCTTTTGCGGTGGTGATGAATTTCTTCTCCTATTGGTTTTCCGATAAGATTGTCCTTAAAATGTATCGCGCCCGGGAGATCAGCGAGGCCGACAATCCCCGGCTCTATCGGATCGTCCGCTCGCAAACCCAGATGGCGGAACTGCCGATGCCGCGCGTGTATATTATCCCCAGTGGTTCGCCCAATGCTTTCGCCACCGGGCGCAATCCCCGACACGCCGCGGTGGCGCTCACCGAGGGTATTTTGTCGCTGCTTTCCGACGATGAATTGGAGGGCGTGATCGGCCATGAACTGGCGCACGTAAAAAACCGTGACATCCTGACGCAAACTATTGCCGCCACCGTTGCCGGGGCGATTTCGATGCTGGCTTTTATGGCGCGCTGGACCGCCATTTTCGGGGGCGGCCGCGACAGTCGAGGCGGCGGCGGAATCGGGTTGTTGGTCATGGCGATCGTCGCCCCGATTGCCGCGATGTTTATCCAAATGGCAATTTCCCGCTCCCGCGAGTATGCCGCCGATGCCGAGGGCGCGCGAATCTGTGGCCGTCCGCTGTCGCTGGCCAATGCCCTGCGCAAGTTACACCGGGGACTCAAACGCCGGCCGCTGGCCGCCAATCCGAGTACCGCACACATGTTTATCGTCAGCCCGCTTTCCGGGCGCGGGATGGCCAAATTGTTTTCCACCCACCCGCCGGTTGAGGAACGTATTGACCGGCTCGAAAAAATGGCGTATTCTTAAACTATCAGGCCAACCTGCAGTTGAGGATGGCCCGCGGTATGGATACGTCAGACTCACAATCGGCGGATGACGCCGACCGATTATCCCGATTACGCACAAATACATCGCGCGGGGTAGGTATCCATCGGGAATGGATGCTGTTTCCGACGGGCAGGTGTGGTATGCCATTGGGGAGGGATGACCGGGCGTGAACGGGATCCTCGAAGAAATAGCGATCATCGTTTTTTTAATTTTACTAAACGGCTTTTTCGCCGGTTCAGAGGCCGCGTTTTTGGCGGTGCGGACCAGCCGGATCAAGGAACTGGTTAAACGGGGCCGACCGGCGGCCCGAATTGTCGAACAGTTCAAGAAAAAACCCGAGGCGTTTTTGTCCACTGTGCAGGTCGGGGTTACCCTGGTCGGTACGCTGGCCTCGGTGGTCTCCGGCGTACGGGTGGTGGCGTTTCTCATTCCACGGATTCAGCAGATTCCCATCGCGCCGGTGCGTGAGACCGCCGAGCCGATTGCCATCGGCATCGTCGTCGTTGCCGTGTCGTTTTTATCGCTGGTCATCGGTGAGTTGGTGCCCAAGTATATCGCCCTGGCCCATCCGGGGGAAATGGCGTTGCACGCCGCACGGCCCGTACTGGTATTTTCCCGACTGACTTATCCCATCGTCCGGCTGCTGACTTTCGTTAGCAGCAAAATCGCGCGGCTTCTTGGGGTTCGGCGGGGGCAGCCGGCCGCCGGGATTACCGACGAGGAATTAAAACTGATGGCCCTTGAGGGCAGTCGTAACGGCAACATCGATCACACCGAAAAACGATTGGTGCAGGCCGCGCTGGGCTTCACGCATATCGTCGGGCGCAATGTAATGACCCCGCGTATCGAATTGTCGGCGATCGATATCGAATGGGAGCCGCGCAAGATTTTACACATGCTGGTCGATGATGGTTATTCCCGCTATCCGGTCTATCGCGGCGACATGGATAAAATTATCGGCATCCTCTACGCCAAGGATGTGATCAAACGCCTGGCGGTCGGCAAGTATTTCGAATACGAAGACCTCCTGCGCCAGCCGTATTTTATTCCCGATTCGATGCCGATCGGTGAACTGCTGGCCAAATTTCAGGCGATGCATATACATATCGCAGTGGTGCTCGATGAGTTCGGCGGCACGGCCGGGATTGTCACGCTGGAAGATATTTTGGAAGAACTCGTCGGCGAGATCCGCGATGAGCACGACGACGAAGTACGCGATTTCATCCGCCGGGGCGATAATCATGCGCTAGTCGCCGGCCATGTAACCGTCGAGGATTTCAACGATTATTTCGCGGCCGAACTCCCCACCGACGGCGCCGGTACCATCGGCGGCTTGTTAACCGAAGAACTCGAACGCATCCCCCGCGTCAACGACAAAGTAACCTTCGGCCCGATCACCCTCCGCATCCTCCGCGCCGACCCCCGCCGGGTGTTATCCGTCGATGCGCTACGGAAAATTCCCCGCGAAGAAGAATAATTCCTCGTTGTCCCCCGGGCATGTCACCTCCACAGCCAGGTAGGGTGGGCACGGCCCACCATTTGTGCGTGGCGGACGTCCTCGTCTGCCACGAAGGAGTAAATGTTGTCCCCCCAGCTTGTCACCCCCGCGCAGGCGGGGGTCCAGTAAGGACTTTTATATGCTCGGCAGGCCTTGCGGGCCGCGAGCTTCCCACATTGCCCCTGTCCCGTCACCACCGCACAAGCGGACCAAAGTCAGCGCAAAAGGATTGCATTTTCGGTTAGATTAGGTATATTTTTGAGCGTGTCATGGGCAACAGTCCAGCAGGAATAATCATGGCCGAGAGGCATAGGTGGTAAATGAGCGACTCAAAGTCAAAAAACAACACCGCCAATGGTGAATCCCAAGAAGAAAAATATTACAAGATCTCTGAGGAGGAATTACAAGCCAAAATTAAAGAACATAAGGAATGGCTCGATTCAGGAGGAATATCTGGCGAAAGGATGTATTTGCAGAATAAGATTTTGTCCGCTGTAAAAGCATTTATGCCTGACTTGCGGCATGCCGTTTTAATTAATTGTAAAATGGAAGGTTTCTTTATTGAATTAGCTGATTTCCGTGACGCAGACTTAACACAGACGAGTTTCAAGGATTCTTACCTGTTCAGAGTCAACTTCCAAAATGCGGGTCTAGGATTCACGGATTTTTCTGGGACTCATTTGGAAAATGTTGATTTTAGAGGTGCCAACCTATATGGTGCCAACCTAAAGACAGCGGCAGGAATAGAAACGAAGTTGCTTGCAGGTTGCAACTTAGAGCGCTCTATGCTCAGCGAAGATGTTGATTGGGAAGAAGAACTTAGCGCGGTGGAGGAGACATCGGAGATTAACCGTAGGCCTTTCTTAACGTTAATCCTAGCTAGTCTTTATACCTTAATCATGGTAGCAACTATTACTGATACCGCCTTGCTGGTAAATTCGACGACGTCTCCCCTGCCGATCATCGGATCATTAATCCCAGTAGTTGGATTTTATTATGTAGTGCCAATCATCCTTTTTGGCCTATACGTGTATTTCCACTTCTATCTCCAACGCCACTGGGAAAAACTCGCCAATTTGCCGGCTATATTTCCTGAAGGCAACCTCGTTGACGAGAAAGCTTATCCATGGCTTTTAAATATTGCACCAAAATTCTACTTCATTCAGTTGAAAAACTATCGGAAGCTTATTGATTGGGTACAACACATAATATTTTCGTTTCTGTCATGGTGGCTTATGCCAATTATGATGGTATTTTTGTGGGTATATTACCTTCCTCGACATGATCCAATCGGTATCATCGGACTTTTATTTTTCTTATGGTTGACTTTAGTTTGCGCATTACTGCTGCACAGATATGCAGTAATGACATTTAGATGGAAAATAAAGAAATCTGTTTCTTGGCGGCTGACAATTAAAAATATTCTAACGCCTCCGGGTGGCAGAATATTTGCCGCAGGATTAATTATCCCTCTTGTTTTTATTTTTTACACTATTGGCGCATTTAGCGATCACTCAGCAATACTTCCCTTCGCCAATGCCGATATCAGTGATGTTGACGTCTCGATCAAGCCCGACAACTGGACAGATAATCCAAGTCAAATAAGCCTTGTGAAAGGTGCCAAGTTAAGGGGAGTCGATTTTAGATATGGGATGGCAGTTGAATCATTTCTGGTAAATGCGGATTTATTCCGAGCAAAACTCATCGGGGCGAATTTCGAAGGGGCATATCTAATAAACGCGGATTTGAGGGAGGCAAATCTTGAAAATGCAAACCTGCATAAGGCTCACCTTAATGGTGCCAAATTAAATGATGCCAATTTGGCGGGTGCCAACTTGGGCGAGGCTGATTTGGAAAATGCCAATTTCACAAATGCCGATATTCGATATGCCAATTTCAAAGATGCGCTTTCATTTAATTCGAGCGATGTGAAGGCAGCGCGGAACCGGCTTTTTGCGTTTTATGACGATGAGGTGATTCTCCAATTTGGATTTAAGCCGGACCATAACGAACGCGTGGGTAAAAAGAATTTCAGTGATTATGAACTTAAAAGTGATATTCTTGGCAATGTCGATCTAATTAATGCCAATTTTGATAACGCCATCCTCGAGCATACCGATTTTACGGATGCCGACTTGGAAGGTGTCTCCTTCCGTGGAGCTAATGTCTATCGAACCAATTTCCGTAACACTAAGAACCTCAGTATAGCTACTATTAAAACGGCTCGGCATTGGCCACACGCATATTATGATTCGACCATTCTCAAAGAGTTTGGATTCCCTTTGAATCATGCTGAGAATGAAAAAAGTAAAGACTTCAGTGGTTATAACTTTGAGAATCGCAATCTCAGCAAAACAACTTTTAATACGTACAATCTCACCGGAGCCATATTTCGCAATGCCATACTTGATAGTACGGATTTCCATAATGCTGATCTGACAAGGGCTATCGGCCTCACGGCCGCCCAAATAAACGAAGCCATTATAGATTCGACTACAATTCTCCCTGATTATTTGAAAGATTCGGTTCAAGTGGTGCCATGATGCAGCCAGCGGTACATACTGGATTCCCGCCTGCGCGGGAATGACAAATATTGTCATTGACAGTTTATTCTTAGCATCCATGTAGGTCGGGTTCCGACGTTCCGCGTCCGCGGAATGGAGAAACCCGACATTCTTGTAGGCGGCAAGCTGTCCACATCTGCCCCTCTGTTGGTTGTGAATCGCCGTGTCGGGTTTCTCATGTTCGCTTTGCTCACATCGGAACCCGACCTACAATGGCTGGGAAGCGGTGTTTGAGCGACCGGTCCGCGTTGATATCGTCAAGTCTGTTTTACAGCGCGATGATCTTTGCAAATTCGCCATGCATTTATGAAGAGAGATCGATCTCCAATTACTCCCGCACTTTTTTCAAATAGTCCGGGTCAACATACGTCTCGGCATACCCGCAGTTGACACAAACATACGTCGTACAGTTGGCCTTCACGAACGGGCCTCGCTGTTTATCGGAGAGATACGCGACTTTTCCCGCGCTGGTGATCCAACCCCGGTCGATTTCCGCCCCGCCGCATTTGGGGCATTTGTTCATGGTCATGTCGGCCACCTCCTATATCTATTACCCTGGGGCCGGGGAAATATTCAAACACGGGCTGACGGGCGTTAACTACCGGCAAGGTAAGGGATTGACAAACGTGCATGGATCGACGTTTTCGGAAATCCGCACTGTTTTTAGGATATTGTTTTTCACCCGTCCAGCGGGGTGGGGCACGCGGTGAATTAATGTTTGTATCCCCTTTTGCACCGTGCATATTTGCCGGGTAAGCCAAGGGGCGGATTAGATCGGGCGCGTTGGAGGGAATTGATGCAGGCCTACAAGATCGGGAAATCGACGGGTAAGCGGTTATGGTTGTATACTGTACTATACATCTTCATCGGGCTGCTCTTTGTTGTTAAATATCCCGGTCGATATGGATTCAGCCCGCTGTTTCTCGGCCTGGCCTATATTGCGTTCGTCGCCGGCAGTACCTGGTTACTCAGGCGAGGATCGGCTTTTCTTGCAGAATTATCGGCCCGCCGACAGCTATTGATGGTAATGGCAATCACTGCGGGGTTATTGCTGCTGATGCTGCAATTTGACCCTGAAAGTATCCGTAATGCCCGGTACAAACTATTGAATCAATCCATCGGCATGCTGTTGAACGGGGTCTTTCCCTACGGCGCGCCGATGCCGGCGCATCATTCCGCATTTCCCTTCTGGTATGCAATTGCGTTGCCATTCTATATTATTGGTGATACCGGATTGTTGCAGATTCTGACATGCTTCCTGGGCGGTTTTATTCTGCTCCGCCTTGATTCGACGGCATCACCCGCCGGCATTCTCGCGTTGGCCGTATCCCCCGCGTTTATTTACGAGATAGTAGTGCGCAGTGGTCTTGCCGGCAATATGATTCTGGTGATGGTTTATTTGTACTTAATCAGTTCCAGATTGACCCGCCATCAACCCGCCTCGGTTTTCATCATCGGTCTTATCGGCGGCTTGTTGCTGTCCACCCGGGGTGTCGTGTTTCTCATTTTCGCGATATACCTGGGATATTACACTAAAAATAATCTCCGCTCCGGGTGGTTGCTGCTGTCGGGGTGGTTGCTGTCTTTGGGCCTGACGATGCTGCCGTTTCTGCTCTGGGATGCGGAGCGATTTTTGGCGGTGGGACCGATGATGCATCAACTGCAACTCACCCGGTTGACCGGCTGGCTGATTCTTCCGGCCTTGCTCGTGGTTTTTCTTGTGGGACGAAAATTGAAGACCCTCCCGGGCGTGTTTGAGGCCGTAGGTTTGTTTTTGTTTTCGGGTGTCGCCGCGTCGTTCTGCGCGTCAATTATATCGAACGGCCTGGCCGCGTCAATCATGGATAGCCGTTTTGACATTTCATATTTTTGCCTGGCTCTGCCTTTCATCATCGTGGGCTGGATGCGGGCGTTAAGACCTGGCACAGCATAAAGCATTCACGAGAGCCAGGAAAGGGGGCCTGGCCCCGCTACTGCTCTTCTTCGCTCTTTTGCAAACTCAATGTGGTCTCCATGAGATTACCGTTGATTCGCCGAGGGACGTTGCCCATAATTCAGCATGGTAACCGGGGATACTATGCCGACGATCGATGATATTCGCCAAGCCGCGGAACGTATCAAGCCCCACGTGCATCGTACGCCGGTGTTAACCTGCACCGGTCTCAACCGGCTGACCGGCTGCCGGTTGTTTTTCAAGACGGAAAACTTCCAGAAAGTGGGCGCGTTTAAATTTCGCGGCGCAACCAACGCGGTTTTCTCACTAACTGATGAGGAGGCGCGACGTGGTGTGGCCACCCATTCCTCGGGGAATCACGCCGCCGCATTGGCACTGGCCGCCAGCCACCGCGACACCCGCGCCTACATTATAATGCCCGATAACTCCTCGGAGGTAAAAAAAGCTGCGGTAGCCGGCTATGGTGCGGAAATCACCTATTGCCGACCTACGCTGCAAGCCCGGGAAGAGGGGCTCATCCAGGTAGTACAAAAAACCGGGGCGGTGTTTATCCATTCTTACAACAATCCCTGGGTGATCGCCGGGCAGGGGACCGCGGCCCTCGAACTTCTGCAGGATGTGCCGGATTTGGATATCGTCATCGCGCCGGTCGGCGGGGGGGGATTGATGAGCGGCACGGCGATTACCGTTGCGGCATTATCACCACACACCAAAATTATCGGCGCCGAACCACGGGGGGCGGATGATGCTTTTCGGTCACTGGCCGCCGGGCATATCATCCCCTCGGAAAATCCCCAAACGATTGCCGATGGTCTGCTCACCTCGCTGGGCTCGCTGACTTTTCCGATCCTGAAGAAACATCTCGAACGCATCGTCACGGTCAGCGAGGAGGCCATAATCCAGGCGATGCGTCACGTCTGGGAGCGGATGAAAATCATCATCGAACCCTCAGCAGCCGTACCATTGGCGGCCATCATGGAGGAGAACTGGAACCAAAGGGGCAAACGAATCGGCGTAATCCTCTCGGGCGGGAATGTAAACCTTGACCAATTACCCTGGATGATGTGATCATTATTCTTGATTGGATGGTGAACGCACGAATATTTCTTCAATTGCCGAGGTTGTGGCTGGACATCAAGTAATTACCGGTTTTTTCCATTTTGTCGCGACCGGTGGACTCCGAAACTCGCCGTTAGTTATTCCATGTCGTTCATAATAGCGGAACTGTCTGTTATGCTGTTCCCCCGCGAATTTATTGAATCCGACCCCGGCCACCACGCGTCGAGTCCGGCCTGCAATTCGACAATATTTTCCACCTCGGTGTAGAAATACGGTGTGGCGTCAATCGCTTTGACCTGGTTGTGTCGCATGACATCCCCGAGCACACCGGGCGGGGTCACCCCGCGCGTGAACAAGAAAAGCGCTGCGGCAAGACCGAACACGCCAAGGGCAAATCGGCCCCAGGATTTCGCGCGCCGGTGGTCCTTAATGTCCTGTTTAATGGAGGGCAAACAGAATTCCTCCAAAGGCCAGCCAGGCCGCCAAAAGCGTCAAAACCAGATTGAACGACTGGCCGACGATATACAGCCAAATAGGTTTGCCGCCGACCACCTGCCCCGCCAAATCGCGAAAATTCGACTCCAACCCGATCGACATAAACGCCAGGCAAAACAGCCAGCCGCGCAGGGTTTTGGTCATTGCCCCGATGATATCTTTCTCCACGGCGGTCGAACCCAGTGCCGGGACGAGAATAAAGGAAAACAGCAGTGAGGCCCCCACGAACCCGACGATAAACTTGGGGAAGCGATACCAGATCTCCATCGCGTTGGGTTTGGGGCCGTGGGGGTCGCGTTCGACGCGGGTGACCCAGAAAACTGCGACACAAAAGACCACTACACCAATGAAGATATTTTGAATCATCTTGACTACGGCCGCCACCTGCTCGGCCTCGGGTCCCAGAAAAGCCCCTGCCGCCACCACCGCGCCGGTGGCGTCGATCGTGCCGCCCATCCAGGCCGCGCCAATGATCAAATCCAACCCCATGTATTTGATAGCCATGGGCATGAAGATCATCATCAGGACAGTGAAGATCAGCGTCATGCCCACTGCCAGGGTCAACTCCTCTTTTTTCGCCTTGCATGATGCAGCAGTGGTGATAGCCGCGGATACCCCACAAACCGAGGTGGCCGCCGCAACGATGATCACCAACCGTTTGCTGGCCATCTTCAAAAACCTGGTGCCGAATAGATACATGAAGATAATCACGGTCGGGGTAACCAGCCAGGCGACAAACAGCCCCGGGCCGCCGAGTTTGAGGATTTTGTTAAAAAGGATTTCCGCCCCTAACAGCACCAGCCCGGTCTTGATAAACATTTCCGTTTTCGCCCCCACCAACAGCCAGCGCGGCGTGCCGATGGTGTTGGAAATCAACAGCCCCAATCCCAGCGCCCAGAATGCATATCCCAATCCGTAGGCATTAATGGTATACTGCTTGGCAAAGATATAGGCGATAATGGCCAAAACAAAGACCACGGCATATCCGCTTAAATACCGTAGCGCATCCTCACCCATCGCCCACACGCCAACCGCGGTCAACAGCCCCAGCGCCACGAGCAAAACGACAATGGCGAAGAGGTTGTTCCCCTGGGCCAGGGGCCGGGAAGCATACAAACCGTCAATCGCCGCTTGATAGCGCGGGTCGGCCGAGAGGTTTTTAAAATCGTCCCGCCGTTCGGCCGTCATCAAACCTTTATAAATCAGGAGCTTCTTGTCAGCATCATATCTTAGTTTCTTGGCCACCGTGCCGGTGAGTTCCAGGTCCGCCGGTTTTGTCTCCAGCGGTACCGAGCGCGTGTAACTCTGAAAGGCGGACAGCGGGTTGGTCACCCATTCCCCAATTTTGGGGGCCTTGCCGGCGAAACCGATAATCGCGACGATGATGATAATAAAGCCGAACCAAACCGCCCACCAGTCTTCGGTATTTAGCGCCTGTAATCCCTTTTTCGCCATGGCACGTTCCCTTCGCGAGTGCGGATTTGAGTCCACTTTGGCGAAATTATCCCGGACGGACTATATCCACCCGTCTGTTATCTGATTTTGCATGCTATCGTCCCATGAAAGATCTGTCAAGATCAGATTCATTCGCTGCGTGGACGATCAGGCAACAACGGAAGTAAAAATATTGTCGAAAGCGGATAGGTCGGTTGACTTAATATGCCGCACCCAGGTCCGCGCGTGGACTCATCGCGCCGGCGGGGGTAGTTTTTTTAACAGCTTGTCGATTTCATCGAAGCGGAACGGTTTCATCAGGTAGCCGTCGGCGTCGCCGAACTCATGGCCATCTATTGACGGCGCGTAGCCGGTAATCATGATTACCACCGTCTCCGGGGAATCGGCCTTGATCTTGCGCATTAACTCGGCGCCGGTCATTTGCGGTAACATAAAGTCGCTGATTACCGCATCAAATTGTTGTTTGGCCAAAATCTCCAGCGCGGATTCGCCATCGACCGCCTCGGTGGGGCGATACCCCATCGCAGGCAGGATCCCCATTAAAATCTGGCGAAACTCGTCGTCGTCCTCGACAATCAAGACGGTCTCGATCTTGCGTGCGGCCGCGCCGGAGCGCTGCACCGCCGTCTGCAAGACGTCGGTGAGCATCTCCTGCAATTTATCGATACGAAACGGCTTGGCCAGAAACCCGTCGGCGCCGCCAACCTGGGCCCGATCACGAATTTCTTCGTCGGCGTACGCGGTGACCATAATCACCGGCAGCTCGGGCCATTGGGCTTTGATGCGTTCCAGTAAGGTCAGACCGTCCCAGTCCGGCATTTTAATATCGGTGATCACCGCATCGACTTCCTCGGCGGTCAGCCGGCGCATGGCCTCCGGACCGCCGCCGGCGGTCAGCGCGCGATAGCCCGCGGCGGTGAGGGTCTCCTGCAACAACGACAGGATCCGCTCGTCATCGTCAACAACCAATACCGTCTTTTGTATCGACATGCGTCACTTCCTGGGTAAAATTGCCCCGGCGATTACGCTTTTCTCTTTCCTTTGATCAGTTTAAGAAGTTCCTCGGTCTTCTCCTCCAATAACTCCGGAGAAGACGCCTCGATATTGAGCCGCAATAACGGTTCGGTGTTGGACGGCCGCACGTTGAACCACCAATCACCAAAATCAATGGAGATTCCGTCAAGCAGGTCGGGTTCTTCCTCGGGATAGTGTTTCCGGATTTTCTTCATCACCGCCTTGCTGTCGGTCACGGTGGTGTTGATTTCACCCGAACGATAATAGGGATCGATCCCGTCCACCAACTCCGACAGCGGCTTGCCGGCCTCCCCGATTACCTGCAGGCAGACTAACAGCGCGATCAGCCCCGAATCAGCGAACCAGTTGTTGCGAAAATAAAAATGGCCCGAATGCTCGCCACCGAAAACGGCGTTGTGCTTTTTCATCAGCGGCTTGATCAACGCGTGGCCGACGGGCGTTTTGATCGGTTTCCCCTCAAACTTAGTTATCGTTTCAGGTACCATTTTCGAACAGATGGCGTTATACAGAATTGTCGATTGCGGTTCTTTCTGCAAAAACGCCCTGGCCACCAGCGCCACCACAACATCACCACCCAATTGGCGGCCCTTCTCGTCGATAAGAAACATCCGGTCGGCGTCACCGTCAAAGGCCGCGCCGAGATCGGCCCCTTCCGCAACCACCCGCTCGCGCAATTCGGCGGTATTTTCCGGCTCGATCGGCGAAGGGAGATGATTGGGAAACCGCCCATCCGGCTCGAAGTACATCGGGATGACCCGCTGCGGCAAATGAGTGAATACCGGAGGAATGATTTCTCCGCCGATACCATTGCCCGCATCGATGACAATCGTCCCGGGGATCAGTTTTTCACGATCAACAAAAGACAGTACGTGCATCGTGTAATCATCGGCGATGTCCTTGGGGATGACTTTGCCGGTCCGTTCCGTGTCCCGGTAATCGCCGGTGGTGATGATATCCCGCAATTGCATGATGCCTTTTTTGCCTGAAAGAGGTACGGCGTTGGCCTTACAGATTTTAAAACCATTGTACGCGGCGGGATTGTGCGAAGCGGTGACCATAATCCCGCCGTCATATCCATAGCGGCCGACGGCAAAATACAACCCATCAGTGGATACCCGGCCGATGTCAATCACGTCCACACCGGAACGCGTCAGTCCCTTGATCAACCGCTCGGTCAGTTCATCCGAGGACAGGCGTACGTCGCGTCCCACGGCGATTTTTTTCGGGTCAAGGTACGTGGCTACCGCCCGGCCGATAGCATAGGCAATGTTGGGGTTGAGTTGATCGGGGACTTTGCCCCGGATATCATAGGCCTTAAAAATCGTACGGTCGGTAATTACTGGCGGAGTTGTCCGTTTCTTTACTGTTTTCATAGCGTCTCCTCGCTCCCGAAATAACCATCCGGCCTGACCTTCGTCAACCAGTTATTACGCCTCCGCCAGCCAGGGTATGCGAATATTTAATCCCCTCTTGTCAATTAATCGGCTGTCGGCAAGATGTGGTTTATATCGCCCGCAGTCTTCGGCGCCGCCGGCGCGTCAACCGCCACGTGGTAAACGGAGTTGCCGAAACTCCCGCAGCCCCCGGGAGTTACCGGCCACCTCCATACAGGCGCATTCAGGAACCCTGGCGAAAGGTCGATAATGAAAGTGACCGGGGGCGTATGCCTCGTAAGATGACCGCGCCAGGGGTAATGACAGCGTTGAATACCCTGCCGCATGGCTCTCAGTCCGGTGACAAAAAATATGTCTGAAAAAGAAATCCTCGTCATTGACGACGAACAAATGATCCTGGAGATGCTGGACCAGATTCTCTCGTCGGCCGGTTATGTGGTCCGGACGGCCCTGGGGGGGAAAGAAGCCCTCGAACTCTTTACCGAGCACCCGGTCAAACTCGTCCTGACCGATATCAAAATGCCGGGGATCGATGGCTACCAACTGCTGCGGGAAATCAAGAAAAAAGAACCCGACGCACGCATCGTTTTAATGAGCGGATATTCCAACGATCTCTCAATCCGGGAGGCCATCGAATTGGGCGCGGACGAGTTCGTCGTCAAGCCGTTCAAGGGTCGTGAAATACTGCAAGTCCTGGAATCGGCGATGGAATGACCTGCCCGAAATCTCCGGAACGTGACGTAAAAAAAGCCCGGTGGACGCCGGGCCTTTTTATTTTGTCTCGGGTATCGAATCAGTCTTACGAGGGACCGGCATCGAAGGTCACCATAATATGTATATCGAAGACATACAGATCAAAGGCGCCCGAGGGAGTCAGCACGTAGACATAAAAATGGCCCGTTTCAACCAAATCGAGTGCCTGGTCCAGGTTTTGCCGGTAACTTGCCGATTCGGCGAACGATACTGAAACCGAACTGCCGGCCGGAATGGTCAACCCACTGAAGACGACAAATGCATCACTGGCCGCAATTACCGCGGCGGGGGTGGTGTATGTGCCATTCGCCGAGAAGTAGACCGTTCCCTCCGCATCGTTACCGAGCCCCTCGGTAAAGGTTGCCCGGAGACGAATATCGGAGATACTTTTAATATCGTCCTGGTGATCGATCCAAACCTGTTCGGTGGTCAGATCGACGCCATGCGCGGTGAATTGTGTTCCGTCCGATTTGGAATAAAACGCGTTAATGTCCAGCATAATCACGAAGGTGCCCGAAATCAGGCAGCCGGCAAGGATCAACGCGCCCAACCCTACCAGCGCCATGCGTGTTCTTTTCGTGGTCATCACATTTCTCCTGGAGGTTGGGGTTTTACAGGCCGAGGTATATGTTCAGCCCGCCGGTTATGATACCGTTTTTCCGTGAGGAGCCGTCGCCGTCCGGGAAAATTTCGCCGGTGGCGCGGACTTCAAAGCCCAGCATCCCGGAGCCGATTTCCAAGCCGAGGCCGGCGCCGAAGCCCAATTGCGTCTCAGAATCGCGACCGTCAAAGTCCATCGAATTCAAGCGCACTCCGCCGAAGATAAACGGCCGAACGCCGGCAAACTGGCGGACCGGCGCGCCCAGAACCAGGTTGGCTCCGAAAGACGTCGCTTTCCAACTTTTCAATCCGGTTTCGATCTGGCCCTCGCCGCTGCCCCATTCGACATCGTAGTCGCCGTTTTGCAATAGAAAGACCTGTGGTTCCAACGTCAGCGCCCAGAACGCGGGCAGGCGAACTCTCAATCCGTAGACCATGCCGTTTTCGGCATCTGCCTGTTCGACCGGGATATTAATTCCGCCAAAGCCCCCGATGCCCCAGCCACCGGCCAAAGCTGACGGCACACTGGAGAGAATCATACCCACGGCCGCCAAGATCACCAGTCGTCTCATAAACAAATCTCCCGAGAATGATGAATGGTTTTACTGCCCCCGCATCAGCGTATTACACAATACTGACGAATGTCGATTCGATATTACAACACATCAGGATTCGCCGTAGACCGACTCAAATATGTCAATCTTCTCATCCAGGTCGGCTTCACATTCCGTTGCAGTGTACTTCAGAATTTCGCGTTTTTCCTCAATTGATAACTCGCCGTCTTCGGCAAAGACGTCGAAATCGTTTTTTTCGATTTTATCCAGGGTGGCTGAGTAGATATCAATCAGGAAGTCCAAGGCGAATGCACCGTCATCGGCGGCCACTTTAGCGACTTTCATAAGATGTTGCCGGCCTTTTTGTTCATGCTGGCGCGCCCGGCGAAAGAGGTGTTCGGCCATGGCCTTGAACGCGAAAGTTGCGTTGCCTTCTCGTTTCATTCGTCGGAGGTCGTCCGGAGCCAGGCCGAATTGACTTAACTCGGAAAGGGGCACGTAGATCAGCCCCTTTTCTCCGATCTCCAGATCGCGTGAAATATCCCGCAGGATGTGGGTCCAATAACAGAAGATTGCCAAATCCTCGGTTGCCTCCACCACTTCGTCATATGACCACTGGCAGATATATTCCTCATCCTCAAGCCGGGTCAACACCAGGTGCATAAACACCACCGCCGGGGCCACCGACGCGCCGCCCATGTACTTTTGCAGCGAGCGCCAATCCTTGAAATACGGGGTCTCGACGTCCATCGCCATTGCCCCGGCCAGATCCTCCCATGGGTCGGTCGGCAAATCGAACTTTGAGAATGTGTCCGCAAGTGCCCGCCAGATCGGATCATCGTCCGGTTTGAGCGAAAAGGCGGTGCGGACGTTCGCCAGCCAGAGGTGGATTTTCTCCAATGCCTGTTGTTTCTGTTCATCGGATTGACTTTCCCTATCCGGTAAACCATCGACAACATCATCGATTATTCGCATCGAGGCATATGCCGCACAGAAGGCATTAAAGATCTCCGGTGCTTTGAAAAAACGGGCCGCCAGGAAGAGATTAGGAATCCCCCGGCCGGCAATCTCGGTGCAATGTCGGTACGCCTCAATTACCGAGGCCGAATTTGGCTGTGAGACTTGCGATTTCATGGCCCGATAATACGCATTGACCGACCTCCCCCCAACAAAAAAAACGCCCTCCGGAGAAAAAATATGGGCGACCGCCCGGCGGCTGAGCCGTGGCGCGGCGTATCCCGGTAGCGTTTAACGCTTTCGGTCTCGCGGGGCCGCACCCCGGTTGTCAAATCAGCAGCACGATTGACTGTCCTCACAACCACAGGACGGCTCGGTACCTCGCAGTTGGCCCATGATAATCGCATAAGCACAGCCAACCCCCGCGCGGACGCCCAACGCTCCCTCCGGGCAATTGTTGGCGCAGGCGCCACATTCCATACAGGCATCGCGGTTATTGATGGCCGCTTTTTTCGCTTCGAAAATAAAAACGGCGTGGGGGCAAACAAGAAGGCAGATCCCGCACCCATTGCATTTTTGCCGATCGAGTTCGAGCGTCGTCACCTTAGGTAGATATCTTAGCCGCGCCATCTTTCAGGTACCTCAAATAAACAGCCCGGTTATCCAAAGTCCGATGCCGGCCACTGCCGTGCCAATTTGCAATGGCACGGCGACTCGCATCTCCTTGAGCACCCCCGATAACGAGGTGTACGTCGAGGAGCCGGTAAAATTCATGGCAATGAAGCTGGCCACCGCCGGAAATATTAAAAACCACGCGGACAGGGAAAAAATATTTCGGAATACCTGGGCGTTGGCTGTAGCATACCAGCCGATTGCGCCGGCCAGCACCAATCCAACCCATGCCCCCTTGGTCGCAAACGCGCGCCCTGGCAGCCAGGGTAAAAGGGCCGGGGGTAAGACCGTTCCGGCGGCATAAGCCGCCAGGATCATGAGCGCGCTGACAAACCCAAAGGTGGTCATGCGTTCTATTGAGTAAATCCCCGGGCCGAAACCGGACAAGAGTAGGAAACATGCCGCCGCAAAGAGTGGGTATTTCGCGCTCTGCAACAGATCGTTTGGAATCAATACCAAGCGGTCGTAAAACTTAAACCTAACGCGGCGCATCTCCGGCGTGGCCTGGCGACCGGCGGCCAGGAAAGCGGGAATGTCGGCCGCGCGGACCGGGCCGTAAACAACCCGAAATCCGGTTTGTTCCTTGACCCGATGGGCGGCCACACCTGGCGCTCCCAACTGTGGCAAAATCAGGCGGCGATGATTGACCACCCCGCTCAAGCGGGTGGTGGCCACCTGCCGGATAATCTCCTCAGTACCAAACGTCCCCTTGCCGGCGGCACACCAGACATTGATCCCCTTAGTATCCAAAACCAGGATCCAGGAATCGATGTCCGTTAACGACGAGCGTAACCGGTCGAAGCTCATCTTATAGTTGGCCGAGACAAACACCGGTGATTTCGCCGTTGGCCGACCAGCCGCGTACAGTCCCGGCCCGACTCGAAAGCGCATCCGACCGAGACCCCACCGCGCCTTAAACGATCCCAGCCGATCGGCAAACTCAAGCCGGGAATTCACCACAGGTACATCGCCGATCAGGGTGGAGATTTTGCCGACAGTCCACCCGATACCGTCATGGCTTGCGCTGAGACTGAACGGCGAACCAGAGGATTGGCCTGGTACTCCGGGATCAGAGGAACAACAACATTGTGGCATATCAACGGATTTTCTGAGGTGATCACTTTCCACTTCGGCAATCTCCTACAAAGTTGCCAATAGCCAAAATCCGGCCACGAGTAATAAAAGTCCGGCAACAATCCTGATCGGCTTGATCGCTTTCTGGAATACTGAGGTTAGCCGTCCTAATCCCACACCCAGCATCAAAGCCGCCAACGGTAGGCTGTAACCCAGCGCAAACATCGCCAGAATCAGTGTCCCCCAACCCACTTGACCACGTGTTGCCGCCACTCCGAGAACCACTGACAGAAGCGGTCCGCAGCACACCAACGTGCAGGATACGCTGGCAGCGCCCACAACGAAGCCAAAAAGCGCTGCTCCGCCAAAGCCGCTTCGGCGTCGCTGATTGGCCATGGTGAACGATGGCCGACGAAAAGGAAGGAAATCCAGGGTGGCCAGGCCAAAAAAGATCGCGACAATTCCGGCGAGCAGTTGTCCATAGCGGCCAAAATTCGCTCCAATATACTGACCAAAAAAACTAACGAGTAAACCCAGTGAAGCTAAGGCGATTGTCGTGCCGATCAGGAAAAATAATGAAGTAAACCACGCATCCCGCCTTTTACTTATTCCACCCTGCCCACCGGCATACCCCGCAACGGCCGCGATCAGACCAAGGTTACATGCCAAACTGACCGCCGTAATCAAGCCCAGCACAAAGGCCGCGGGTAAGGCCACGATGCCAAATTCCGGGGAAGAAAATATCTGCTCAACCCACTCCAAGTTATTTCCTTCCCTTATCATCGGAATTGTCCGTGGGGCTACAAACGGCGGCCGCGTGGCCAAAGGCCTGAAATGTTTGCCACAAGGCATCCTCGGTTATTTCTGCCCCGGCAAATGTCGCATTGCTCGTTCCGCCCAGGGCTATCACGGCCGGGTATGATGCAGGTGAGTATTTGTCAATGATCGCTGAGGCCACCGGATCATCTGAGGTCAGATTGATGACTCGCATAGTCTGGTCGGTTGCCATAATCCGGGCGGCGACACTTCCAATTGCGGCAGACGTTGTCGGCGCTTCGGTTTCGTCTATGATGACCACCAAGCCAAAATCGGCCCCGATAAGCCGCTGATCCAACAGTGGAATGCCGGTGGATATAGCACAACCGCTCCCACAGCCACCTGCCCCAGGGTCGCAGCCGGCAGCGCCAGCACCAGAATCACGCCAAAATAAGGAATACGCCGAAACCCCAAGCGCCAGCAGCACAATAACCGTAAGTATACCGGTCTTCAGAGCTTTACTCGGACCACCCGAGGGAGGTGCGCAACAAGACGAACCTTCTGAACAATCACAACTCAATTCTCCAAATGGGTCCTTTACATTACTCATGTATTCTCTCCCACGCTGAGAGCCGTACCGTTTTCCCGTTCGCCCATCAGGGATTCCGGGTGCGCCAAATTATGGAAAAATGCCTCTATCTCCCGCACCGCTTCCGGTACGACCCAACAATGAACAGATTGCCCTTGTCGCTCCATCTCGATCAACCCGGAATGATGCAACTCTTTGATATGGTGGGATACGGTCGAGGGGGCCAGGTCGAGTTCTTGCGCTATCTCACCTACGCAGGCACTTGCGCTGCTGTCGATACAACAGGAGTCCTCTCCGGTGCAGCAGAAAGCCAATCTGGAAAATATTTTCAGCCGATTGCCATTCGACAATGCTTTGAAGACCTTGGCAAATCGCTCCGGACGATCAATTCGACTATTCGACATATTTCGAATTAACCACTAAAACCATATTAAATCAAGTGAAATAATAACATATTTGTCATTCGTTTTGGATAGGCGCTACCCGGACTACCCCATTGCCACCACGGAAACGACCGTAATTATTCGATTGCTCCACAATCCGCAGATGTCGTTGATCACAGCTGATTCAGGACCTCCGCGTCGTCCGGAAACCGTCCTGTCTGCTGCTTGGAGAATACTATTTTGCCATCGACTTTGATATCGAAAACCCCACCGCTACCCTTAATCAGCTTAACCTCGATACCTGTTTTTTCTTTTATTTTGGCCGCCAGACCGGAGGCCCGTGGTAGGTAATTTCACTCTCCGCAGTATTTAATGGAAACATTCGGCATACGCCCTCCTCCCGATGTAAATGGCCAACCTTCCATTATGTACGTTTGCCACGTAGAATGTGCGAGGCCGAAAACAACCCGCCGGGCAAATGTCGATGCCTTTCGGCTAATGATTTGTCCGGCCGTACGAGCCGGTTGAAAATGGAAAACCCAACGGATATTAGACCTGTCGGGGGACCCGAATGACACATTTTCTGCAACAAGTGAAAAAGGCCGCGCACTCCTGGGCAGTGTTGACGGCCATCGTCTATATGTCTTTGCTTTTCGCCTCGGCCCTGATTTCCGGTTGCACAAAAGAGGAAACCAATGCACCGTTTATCGCGCCTCCCGACACATCTTTTATGCAGGTTGTCGATTTGTCGTTCTTCGCCTTCGATGACCGGGGAGCAATCAGTTCGGGCTTCACCATGCAATGGTGGGAGTATTTTTACTCCAATTATAGTAAAAACTGCCAGATTGAACGGTATGTAATTCTTGATCAGAAGTCGGATACCATTTTCGATGCCGGAATTGGTTCTCCGTCAATCGGTTCCGGTATTATTGTTAATGGCGACAAACACTACGCCCGGACAAAAAAGGTCGACATCGCCGATTCAGCGGTCGCGGGGTCATACGACCTGCATATTTATTACCGGCATTCCGCCGAAGATTTCCATTGGGACAGCTCTATTTTCATCACCGCCAACCAGTTCACCGATTCGACGGCCGGGGGAGAGTAGACCCGCCTCCGACTTTAATAATCTGCAATTCAGGCCGACAATCAAATAAGTATGGAAGCACACCGGGGGAAACGAGCTTTTCATAAGAAACCAGGGTAGCGTGGGCGGCAAAATGTCATGGATTTGCACCGGCAACCACCATAACCCGTTCCAAAGCGGCCTATAAAATTGTCACAGATCTTCGGCCGGAATAACACCCTGCCGTTATTCGTTGTCCGAAAGTCGGTTAGCTTCCATGGTGAGTTTGCCGACGGCATGTAAAGGAGTTGACAGATTAGGATTTCTTCGTATATTGGCAACTTAATTTCGCTGAAGCAGGTGAAGCGAAAGTGGAAAAGTGGGCTTTGGTCCACGCGAGACAGGAAAAACAACGAATGCAACGAAAATTAACTTGGGTTTGGGGACTGATTGCGGTCATGATTTTGGGTTCAGCTTATGCGTTATGGCCGACCATTCGCCTGGCGAGTATGGACGAAGCCGAGAAACTGGCCGCCGAACAGCGAAATCCGGCCGACTGGATTCGTCTTAAAAGCAGAGCCCTCAAGCTTGGTCTTGATCTGCGCGGCGGCATGCGTGTGGTCATGGAGGTCGATAAATCCAAGCTCAATGCTGCCGAAGCTAAAGATGCAGTGGACCGGGCCAAGGAGATCATCCGTAACCGCGTCGACCAGTTCGGGGTATCTGAGCCGCTGATCCAGAAACAGGGGGAGGACCGTATTGTTATCGAACTCCCCGGGATTACCGATATCAAACGCGCTGAGGAATTGATCGGCAAAACCGCGCAGTTGGAATTCAAGCTCCTGGAGTCGCGTGAAAATGTCATCCAGATCCTGGATCGGATCGATCTGGTTCTCGAAAGGCGGGACACCACTGCCGAACGCGAGGAACAATCGCCGAAATCGGACGATGTCTTTGATATTTTCAGCGATACTCTCGATTTGGCTGATCTCGCCGCGACAGACACCTCGATATTGGCCGATGCCGGAGATGATACCGCCGCCGATACCGAGGAAATGGATGAAGCGCCGCCCCTGGGTGACCGCCCGTTTTCCACATTATTGGAGCCGGTGGGCGAATGGTTCCGGGTGGTCAAAGAGGATGCGGCCTGGATCCGCCGGTGGCTGAAAGATCCAAAAGTCCAGAATGAAATTCCGCAGGATGTACAAATCGTCTGGGGTACCCGGAGCGGCTTTGCCGGGGGGCTGGAGGTCGAGTACCTGTATTTCCTCAAGGCAAACGTCGAGATGTCGGGGAAATACCTAACCGATGCCCGGCCGGGCTTCGACCAGTTCCGCAAGCCCAAAGTCGATTTTACCCTGACCCGGGCGGGCGGGCGCATCTTTGCGCGGCTGACCGGCGCCAACATCGGCAAGCCGCTGGCCATCGTGTTGGATGATCGCATTGTCTCCGCCCCGACAATCGAGAGCCGCATTCCCGACCGGGGGCAGATTACGATGGGCGGCTCCGACTATGAGGCCGCGGCCGATCTGGCAATCATGCTGCGGGCCGGCGCGCTGCCCTCCGATGTGAAGTTTATTGAAAATAATATTATCGGACCCTCTCTGGGGGCCGACTCGGTCCGCAAGGGTGTAACCTCGGTGGCCACCGGGCTTGGATTGGTTTTGTTGTTTATGCTGGTTTATTACCGGCTTTCCGGCCTCATCGCCGATTTCGCCTTGCTGATAAACCTGGTATTCCTGTTGGCGGTGATGGCGACCCTGCATGCCACATTGACGATGCCGGGAATTGCGGGGATTATTCTGACCGTTGGTATCTCGGTCGATGCCAACGTGCTGATTTTCGAGCGAATACGAGAGGAGTTGCGCACCGGCAAAACCGTGCGCGCTTCCATTGACTCGGGATATAAACGGGCCCTGGTGGCCATTGTCGATTCGCACGTGACTACGTTGATCACCGCACTGGCCTTGTTCCTGTTGGGTACCGGGCCGATCAAGGGTTTCGCGGTAACCCTGGCCTGGGGCGTGGGCATCAGTCTTTTCACCGCCTATGTAATTACCAAGGCCATTTTCGATTTGCGTAAGGGGTACAAGACACTCTCGATCTGACGACCGAAAGCGGGAAGGAACATATATCATGCCAATGCGCATCATCGGCAAAACGAACATCGATTTCATCGGGTTGCGCCGTGTGTCCTTTGTTATTTCCGGGGTCTTTGTCGCGGCCGGGCTTTTCGCCTTAATTATGATTCTCACCGGCGGTGGGAATATGAGTATTGAGTTCGCCGGCGGGACGATGGTTCAAGGTTACTTCAATGACCCGGTGGAGATCGGCCGACTGCGACAGGTAATGAACAAGGCCGGTTTTGAGGACGCGGTCATTCAGGAATTGAAACGCGAAATCCCCAACTCGTATGTCTTTCGCACCAAGCTCATCGGCGAACAAAGCGCCCAGATGCGGGGCTTGATTGAAGAAGCCCTGCGGACGTCGTTTCCCGATAACGAATTCCATCTCGATTCAGTCCATGAAGTCGGGCCCGCGGTCGGCCAGGAACTCCGGGAGGACGCGCTGTGGGCGATCCTGCTTTCACTGGTCGGAATTCTCATTTACATTGCCTTCCGGTTTGATTTCCGTTTTGGCGTGGCCGCCGCGATCGCCACCTTCCATGACGTATTGACGATCCTGGCGGTGGTCTACTTCCTAGATAAAGAGATGACCATTCTGGTCATCTCCGCCCTGCTCACCCTGGCCGGGTATTCACTAACCGACACGGTGGTGGTTTTTGATCGTATCCGGGAGAACTTGAAAAAGCTCCGGCGCAAGGCCGATTTCGTCAACGGCGTCAACCTTTCGATCAATGACGTGATTTCCCGCACGGTAATCACCTCGCTGACCTCGCTGATCGTGGTGGGGGTACTCTTTATTGCCGGTGGCGAGGTCCTGCGCGATTTCGCGCTGGCCTTGATTTGCGGCATCCTGATCGGGACATATTCGTCGGTATTCGTCGCCTCACCGATTTATGTCGAATGGGAAAACCGCCGACCGAAACGTTTCAAATAAGCCGGACAACAACTTCCGAAAACATAAACCCCGGCTTAGCCGGGGTTTTTTATTGGGCTTTTTACGACAGTCGGCGGATGCCGGAGATACCACTATTCGCTGGACAAATTTATACCGATTGGTGTTTATTACGACCGGGTGCAGCAAGCCCAGAACAATGCGAGCAGGTCAAAATGCGAACTTTGAAACTGAAGGTGAATTTCGTCGAGGTCGCCAAATGTTAGAATTCACTGAAGAACAGTGCATTATCCTTAAGCATAATCCACAAAAATGGCTGGCGTGGCTCGGAGCTCTGCTCCGAGTTTCTAAGCACGTCGATTGATTTCTCCATGATCGAATTCGATAGTTCCGTAGCCCGCCGGACGGGATCGCTTGGTTTCGTGCCTGATCGTTGCCTTATTAGCTCCGTAACCCACCAAAATGCCGGATTTTACCTTTCGGTGCCTCCACCAAGCTGTGCCACAATAAGTTAATCCGGCCAAAAAAAATCGGCAAATCCTATCGATATCATGAAACATTATTGATATTGCATCGTAAAATGGTTTGTAGTACAAAATGTTCGGAAGAGCAAAGTCGATTAAACGGAGGTGGCCATTGATGAAAACAACGGATTCGCTCAAAGAAATCGAGCGGCGGGCCTATCGCTCGACTTTCGAAGACGGTATCTACGATATCCTCTTTGGGCTGGGGTTTCTGATTTTGGCGTGGATTCCGGTCCTGGAGTCGGTCGGAATCCCCAGATTATACGGTTATCTGCTGGGGTTGATCCCGGTCCTATGCTCCTGGCTGGGCAAGCGGTATATCACGATTCCGAGGTTGGGGGCGGTGGAGTTTGGCTCCAAGCGAAGGGGAAAAAAGCTGCTCCTGGTGGTGGTTAGTGCCGCCATCATCTTCCTCATCATGCCGGTTCTGATGATGGTGGCCGCCACAGATCTCTCCGCCGGCCGGATTTGGATTCTTATCGGTCCCATCGCGGCGCTTTTTATCGCGCTTGCTGCCTATTTTATGGATTATCCCCGGCTGTATATCTACGCGTTAGTCCTCGTTTACGGTATCATCCAGGCGGAGTTCCTGTACGATTTCGTCGGCCGACCGCTCAACTCCCTGATTAGTTTCGGTATCCCAGGGGCGACGATCATCGGCTTTGGACTGATCCTTCTTGGCAGATTCAAAAGAAAATACCCGATGCCAACGCCGGAGGCGCCCCATGTCAGCCGCTAACGATGCCCACGGCCACCAGTTGCCCGAGGTCGATCGGCTCATCCATGAGCCGGCGAGGTACAACATCATGGCGTTGCTCTACGTCGTCGAGCGGGCTGAATTCCTCTTTGTGCGGAACCAGACTCATCTGACAGCAGGGAATCTGTCTTCACACCTTAGTAAACTGGAGGGGGCCGGGTATGTGATTATTCAAAAGGAGTTTGTCGGTAAGGTACCGCGGACATTCCTCAGTCTGACCGATCCCGGTCGAGAGGCATTTGAGATATATCGTAACAAGATGAAGGAATTGTTCACGGCGCCGCCCGAGGCAGTTTACCGCGACTCACGGGACGCTGACAACGCCTAGTCGTTAAAGTAAAAATAGAAACGTGGGGGTCCGATGTTACCGCTACTCAAATTGAAGATATGCCCCAGTCATATCGCACTATTCTGTATTGTGCTATTGGGCGCCGCGCTATTCTGGATTGCGCTGTTCTGTATTGCCGCATTAATCATAGTGGCGCCGGCCGATATATCAGCGGCACAGACCTGGGATCATAAATGCGAAGAATACCCTGATGGCGCCGTGCCGGCGGCGAAAGATAATGAAATCCTTTTTACCGAGGGTTATGGCTTGGCTGAAATTTCATCGTCCGGGCCGAGTTCGCCGGAAACCAAATATCTGAGGGGTGCGGCATGAAAGCCATATTCCGCCTTTTAACCCAGGCGCCAGATCTGCCCGCATTTTAACTGGACCCGGAAACACTTGATTTGACGGCGTACAGTGTCGTGCACGGAAAATCAAACGAGATTCTTCTCGTTTGTGTCATGAGTTTTTGTCTGATAAACGACAACTTAAAGCGTGCCCTACGAGACGACTTCATCAACTGGGTGGAGGAGGTGTCTGCTGCATGAACGCTAAATCTTGCAACAAGTTATGCGGTTATCAACTTTTAAAGGATAGGAGGGGAGGCAAAACCATGACCACCTCATCATTGGCCTCTCCGCATTCGACTAAACCCCCGAGGACATGAAATCGCGATTCTGTTCCCCTGGCCGGACATTAGCAGAACTTTCAAATCACTTCTGATGTATTTTGTTGCCGCGTAGTTCACACCCGACTCTGCGCTTATAGCATATTACATGATTGAAAAGAGTGTGCGGAGTGGAGACCCAATCGCTACCCGTGGAATCCACTGGCTAATCTGGCGAAAATTTTGGACTGAGGGAAGCACCCCAATATCTCATTTGGCGTCCGTGCCGGGAAGCGGTTAATCAGTAGATGATCGGTCGGTGGGAATTTCCGCCGGCGCCGTGCTACCAATTGTGGGGCCTCATCCGGCAGAAGCCTATTGCACTATCCATCGGTGTCTTTTGGTGTGATTGCATTCTCAAGTATGCCCGTAACCTATTGTATGGCAAATTAATATGTTGCATTTCCGGGATCTGGATGGTCTCCTCATCAAGGACATTTGGCGTGCTCGGCAGGCATCCGCCGGCTTGATTGGGGTAGACTTAGAGGAAATAAAATCTGACATTTACTCGGGAGGAATGGGATTCACGACAATTTTTCCATTGTGCGAGGTGATTTTGTATATTTTGTATATAATGTTGAAAACAAATGAAATAACCGGGATGATGTGATGGCAATTATAGCAATTGTTAGTGGTTCATATTGTTATGCCGAACTAGTCGAGGCCGGTGTCACAAAACAACTCGAATATCCTCGGATTAACGACGACCTTTTTGCACTAGCCTCCGAGCGACACCGTATCGACAAAGACCGGTTGCTTCGTTCCCTGACTGGTCCCGATCCCTTTTTCAATAAATTCTCCCGCGAGCGGCAGAGGAATCTGGCCTATCTCGAAGCCGCTTTGGCTGAACTTATCCAACAAGACAATGTCCTCCTCACCGGTTGCGCCGGTTTCCTGATCCCAGGCAATATCGGCCATGTACTGAAAGTGTGTCTCATTGCCAATCAGCGTTTCCGGATCAAACAAGCGATGGACCAGGACAATCTCGCTGAGGCGGAGGCCGCCGAACGCATCGAGGACTACGATAAACAGATCGCCTCCTGCGCCAATTATCTCCTGGATAAGCCGGCCTACGACGAGACGTTGTTCGATATGGTGATTCCGATGCAGGACACGCCGATTGGCAGGGCGATCGAAATGATTCGCAGTCAGGCGCTCTCCGACGCGGTACGAACCACGGCCAGATCTCGTGAAATTGTTGCAGATTTCCTGCTGGCGGCAGAAGTCAAACTTGTGTTGACCGAGGCGGGCCATGAGGTGGATGTCTATGCCGAAAGCGGCCGGGTTTCGGTCCGGATCAACGAGCAAGCAGTGCGGATGGGCAAATTGAAAAGCAAATTGAAACGCCTCGCCAGCGAGGTGCAGGGTGTGACCGAAGTTACAACCGGACTGGGGCCGAAATTCAATCCGCCGTCGTTAAATCCCTGGGACAGGATCGAAATGCCACCAAAAATCATGCTTGTGGATGATGAAAAAGAATTTGTGCATACCCTTTCTGAACGCCTGAAAACCAGGAATCTCGAGTGTTCGATCGCCTATGACGGGGAACAAGCACTGGAGATGTTGGGCGAGGAGGTCCCGGATGTCATCGTCCTCGATCTCAAGATGCCCGGTATCGATGGTATCGAGACCCTGAGGCGCGTCAAAGACCGCCACCCGGATATCGAAGTCATTATTCTCACCGGCCATGGTTCAGACCAGGAGCAGGTGATGGCCGAAGAGTTGGGTGCTTTTGCCTACCTCCATAAGCCGGTAAATATTAACGAATTAGCACAAATAATGAGAGAGGCCTACACCCGCAAAACGAGAAAACGCTGAGGCAAATTCTGTGGACCCATATACACGGTAGTTCCGTTTGGCGGCATACGACAGGTGAATACCTAATGGATAATGAGCCAGCAGACATAACGCCGCGACGGAAGAACCAGCAAGTTGGATTGCCCAGATACCGTCGCTTGCGCTGGAATCTCATTGTGATACCGTCATTGGCGGCACTGGTGCCGTTGATCATTATGGCGGCGATCAACTACCGCCAGGATGCCACGGCGTACCGGTCGGAAAGTCACTATGCGGTCACCCGCCTGCTGTCCAACACCAAACGGTCGCTGCAATTCGCTTTGGAGGAACGGCGGGCTGTGCTTACGCTGATTGCCAAGAATCGCTCCCTGGAGGATTTGAGCAACGACGCCCGGTTGATGGCCATTCTCCGGGATTTAAAAGAATCGTTCGGGGATTTCGTGGATCTCGGGTTGATCGACGGCGCGGGCGTTCAGTCCTTTTATGCCGGCCCCTATGAATTAAAAGGCGCCAATTACAAGGACCAACCCTGGTTTCACGAAGTGTCGCTTAGAGGTGTCTACGTCAGCGACGTCTTCCGGGGCTTGCGAAAATTTCCCCACTTTGTTATCGCTATCACCCGCGAGATGAAAGATGGCGCATATTACGTGCTCCGGACAACCATCGATACCGAGTTGCTTAACCGCCAGATCTATGCCCTGGAATTGATCGAACAGGCGGATATGTTCATCATCAATAAACACGGGATCTTGCAGACCACTTCGGCTTTTTATGGCGAAGTGTTCGACAGCGCGGCGTTTGAGCATTCCGCCACATCTTCTCGACCGCGAAATTATTGAGGAACAGCGGCTGCCCAGCGATGAACGGATGACCATCGGTTACGCCGCCATTGAGGGCACCCCGTTTATCCTGGTGGCGTTAAGCATACGCCAGGCCTCCTTCAAACACTGGCTGTATCAGCGATCGGACGTCATATTGTTTCTAATTGCCAGCGTGGTGGCGATCCTGGTGGTGGTTTCCTTCCGCTCGAAGCATGTGATCACCCGTTTGCGGGAATCCGACAGCCGCCGGGCGAAAATGCTTCATAATCTGGAATATACCAATAAGATGGCAACGCTCGGCCGGTTGGCCGCTGGTGTGGCGCACGAAATCAACAATCCGCTGGCCATTATCAATGAAAAGGCCGGCTTGATCAAGGATATCGCCACGTATGAAGGAGATTTCCCCAAAAAGGACAAGGTCGTCGCCCTTGTGGATTCAATCTCCTTGTCGGTCGACCGGTGCAGCCGGGTCATCCGCCGCCTGCTGGGTTTCGGCCGTCGCATGGAGACGCGCAAGGAGCAAATCGACGTCAAGTCGCTGATCGACGACGTCCTGGATTTCCAGCGCACGGAAGCGGCGCACCGCAATATTCGAATCAATGTCCAGGCCGCACCGGAAGTCTCGCCGATCCAAAGCGATCGCGGGCAGTTGCAGCAAGTTTTCCTGAATATCATCAGTAATGCATATGCGGCGGTGGAGGACGGGGGCACTATCGACATCGTGATCACTCAACCGAACAGCAATGAAATCGCGGTGACGATCACCGATGACGGCGTGGGTATCGATAAAAAGGACCTGCAAAACATTTTCGAACCGTTTTTCTCGACCAAGGGGGAAACCGGCACGGGCCTCGGGCTGTCGATCACGAAAGACCTCATTGAAAAGCTGGGGGGCATTATCGATGCAAAAAGTGAAATCGGCAAAGGGACGGTTTTCACCGTGAACATGCCCATCGAGAAAGTGGATTAAGGAGTATTATCGTGAGTGGTTTTCGTGTCTTGCTGGTCGATGACGAAGAAGAGTTGGCCTCGGCCCTAGTCGAACGGCTGGAGTACCGGGGGATCGCGATGGACTATGCGACCGACGGGGCGGGCGCTCTCGAACAACTCCAAAAATCCGCCTATGATGTCATGGTCATCGATTTGAAGCTGCCGGGTATATCCGGGGAGGAGTTGCTTCGCGTCGTCAACAAATCCTATCCAAAATTGCCGGTTATCATGATTACCGGCCATGGATTTGAAGAAGGCCGCGGTTATGAGAAACCAAAGGGCGCGTATGATTTCCTGCCGAAACCGCTTGATCTCACCGAACTGATCAGGAAAATGAACGAGGCGATCAAGGCCAATGAACCCGGACAGTAACATCAACCACGACGATCTGCCGCTCCATGAGGGTCTGGCGTTTGCCGGCGCAATCACCGCCTCGGTGACCCATGAGCTGAACAATGTCCTCGGCACGATAGACCAGATCGCAGGATTGCTGGAAGATCTTGCATTTACCATGGGCCAGGGAGCGCCGGTCACGCCCGAGATGTTGAATTCGTTCGCCGGGAGGATCAACACGCAGACCGCACGGGGGATGGCGCTGGTCAAGCGGTTGAATACATTTGCCCATTCGGGCGACCACCCGGAGACCGAATTTAACCTCGGTGATGCCGTGGAAAACCTGGCCGGGCTTATGCGGCGCCTGGCGGGCATGCAGAGGATCGAATTGACCGTTACTCTCCCGGACAATCCGGTTCTGGTCAGATGTAATCCCTTTTTCCTCCGGCACGTGCTGTTTCTGGCACTCAGGAGAATGCTTGCCTCGGCCAGGCAGAAAACCACGCTGGAGATTGCCCTCGCGGAGCGGGAGCAACGGGCTGTGATAACCCTGACGGCCGTTCAGGAGAAGACCCCGGATCCGGTTTTCCAACCGGATCACCTCACGTGGCTGGTTTTACGATTGTCTGGGGAGTGCAAAGAACAACTCGACGGTGAACACATGACATTTATTTTCAGCATTCCGGCCCTCGAGCGGTAGGGGCCGGCCGAATACACAGGCGTCAAGGGCCGGTTTGTCACCGCCGGTCTTCGGAAGGGGAATGAATCGATGGCAGAGTTACGAGTTTTGATTGTCGACGATGAGGAGGACTTCGCCAACACGCTCGCCGAGCGAATGAAAAACCGGGGCCTCATCGCCGACACCGTATCCAGCGGCGAAGAGGCACTGACCGCAATTACCCGAGCATTGTACGATGCAATCGTGCTGGACCTGGCCATGCCCGGCATGGACGGTATCGAAACACTCAAACGGATGCTGGCGGTTAAACCCGAATTGCAGGTTATCCTCCTGACGGGCCGGGGCACGATTGAAAAGGGCATCGAATCCATGCGCAGCGGGGCGTTTGAATTTCTGGAAAAGCCGATTAAGTTCGACGTCTTGTTGAGCAAAGTCAGCGAGGCCAAATCACGGGCGATGGCGTTAACCGAGGGAAAAACGAAGGAAATGATCGAGGAGATGCTCAGACGCTGGGGTTGTTGACCGGTCGTGCGTGAAGCAATCCGGGTTATGGACTGATGCAAATCGCCTCCCACGCACCTGGCGCGAGGATCGCGGCCAAGGCGAACAACATGCAGGTATAACAGTATCGTACGAATGACGACAATGCGGGGTTTGCACCTGCAGAGAACAGACAATGATCGCCAAATACATTTCCATGTTTTTTCCATTTGTGGCCTGGTTCCGCGGATATTCTCTCACTGATTTCCGCCACGACCTCATCGGTGGATTGACTGTTGCCCTGGTGTTGATCCCACAATCGATGGCCTACGCGCAACTGGCCGGACTTCCCGCCTATTATGGCCTCTATGCGGCATTGCTGCCGCCGGTCATTGCTTCGCTGTTTGGCTCGAGCCGACAACTGGCGACCGGCCCGGTGGCTATAGTCTCGCTGATGACCGCCACCGCGCTGGAACCGCTCGCCACCGCGGGCAGCGAAAGTTTTATCGCCTATGCCATCCTGCTGGCGTTGATGGTGGGCATTTTCCAATTGTCGCTCGGGATAATCAGACTGGGCGTGGTAGTCAATTTTCTTTCTCATCCCGTGGTCAGCGGGTTCACCAATGCCGCGGCCATTATCATCGCCTCGTCGCAGTTGTCCAAACTATTCGGCGTTTACGTCGACGCGGGGAAACATCATTACGAGACCATCGGCAACGTCATTGTGGAGGCCTGGCACTATACGCACTGGCCGACATTGCTCTTGGCGGTGTTGGCGTTTGCGACAATGATCATTCTCCGCCGGATCAGCCGCCACATTCCCAGCGTCCTGGTCGCAGTTGTGCTGACCGCCACAATTTCGTGGGCCATCGGTTTTGAGCAGACGACCAAAGTGAAGTTGGAACAGATAGACTCAGCCGAATTACGCGGCCTGGTGACTGGATTTAATGAAACATCATCGTTAATCAATGAAAAAGCTCTGAAACGTATTTCCCTCCGCGCCCAAAGTGACAGTCTCACTCGTGCCGGGGTCATGCGAGATCCCAGCTTGCTGCATCTTGAACACGAGAGCAAACTGTTGAATGCGGAGCTCGACGAACTTAAGGAACAGGCCGCCGAATACCGGTTTAATCTGCGGCGGTGTCATTTTGCCGCAATCGATGATTCGTCGGGCCGGATGCATTATGTCCTGCGGGCCAACATTGCGCCGGGCACAAAAGGTGATGACCATTACTGGCGCATGAAAATCGGCAACGGTAGTCTGGATACTACCGCGCTGGTGTTATCCAGCGGCGGCGCCGTCGTTGGGACAATCCCTGCGGGATTGCCGTCATTCAAATTTCCCCGATTGGATTTCTCGGTGGTGCTTGATTTGTTTCCGATGGCGATGATCATCTCGCTGCTCGGGTTCATGGAAGCGATATCCATCGCGCGGGCCATGGCGGCACGAACCGGGCAACGGCTTGATACAAACCAGGAGCTGGTCGGGCAGGGGCTGGCCAATATCATCGGCGCGTTCGGCCAGAGTTATGCCGTGTCCGGATCATTCTCCAGATCGGCGGTGAATATTCAGGCCGGGGCGGTCTCCGGCCTGTCCAACGTCTTCAGCAGTCTGATCGTCGTTGTTGTTCTGCTATTCCTCACGCCGCTGTTGTACCACCTCCCGCAATCGGTGCTGGCAGCGATCATCATGATGGCCGTGGTCGGGCTGTTGAATCTGAAGTCCTTTGTCCATGCCTGGAAAGCCCAGTGGTACGACGGCATGATCGGCATCGTCACTTTTATCTGCACGTTGCTGTTTGCGCCTCACCTGGATCGCGGGATCATCATCGGCGTGGTCTTATCGTTGCTGTTGTATCTGATTCGCAATATGAAACCGGCGATCGCCATGCTGTCGCTGTCCGCCGACGGCACCCTTCGCAACCGTACCCGTTTCAACCTCGGACAGTGCCCCTACATCGCGGTCATCCGTTACGCCGGGTCATTGATGTTTTCCAATGTCAACTACCTCGAAACGCAAGTCATTGAGATTGTGGGCAGCATGCCCAAACTGCGGCATGTCCTGCTGGTGGGTAACGGGATTAATGAGCTCGACGCCTCGGGTGTGGACTCACTATCGGCCTTGATCGACCGCTTGCACGGCCAAAGCATACTTTTTTCGATCAGCGGTCTGAATGATGCCGCGCTCGATGTTTTGAAACGGACCGGACTGGCCGCCAAGATCGGGGAGAACAATATATACCGCAATGCCACCCGCGCCGTCGATGGCCTCTGGGAAAAAGCGCATTTCAACGTGATGGAAGAACACTGCCCGTTGCGTGAATATCACCCCGGCACCAATTCCCCGGCTGTTAACTAATCCACCCACGTCGGGTATCAGCTATAGTCTGAGGAATGACAAGATATCTCCGTATTGGCTGTAATGGCTTATCCTCTGAATAGAGGGTTCCGACGAGTAAAATTCAGATACCGGATTTAACCGTCGGTTACCTCGCTGAACGAAATGGTATCATTTTCGAGCGCCGCCCAAAATGATCGGACCTGCACGTTCGCAAATTCCATCCGGACTCTATGATCCGCCGCCTGAAGGTCCTGCCGGCCGATGTTCGCTAATTCGGCCTCGGATTGATCGCTATGCACGTATTCATACCACTTGCAGTCCTCATGATTGATTAAAATCACAAGTTCGATGTTGGCCTCGGTGATGAAAAACTTGATCTGCCCCCATAAGGTCTCAACGTTTTCAGGAGGGGCATTCTGATCACCCAGCGCACGCACCCCACCGCCGATAACCAACGGCGTATAGTTGTCGATGCCCAATTCCTGCGAGATGAATCTGCGGAATGCGGATTGGAAACGCGGATCCGCACAGTGGATTCCCAGTGTCCGGGAGGGTTGTGTATCAATCATATATACGGATTTAACCTTTCCTTTCGCATCGTGTCCGGTTGACCCATCTTGCTTTCTCTTATTCCTTTCCACAGCACCCCCCTTTAGAGTATTTTCTATCTTCTCAGACTTTTGAGATATTTCCCGCCAAGAGCTATATGCCCGAATGTTACATAACCCAATCCTTGAGGTTACTACCCGGTGCTATGTAACTACATATCTCAATATTTTGCAAAAAGTTTTTCAGTGGCCCCCGGCTCGACCAGTTGAATGTCATAGGGACATCTTCCGACTATGGCACACAATATCGTGGGGCTTATTTTTCGGTCGGAATATTGTTGACAATATATTTTGACTTCCCGAAATTAAGGCTGCTGTTTAAATTTTATTTTGCAGTTATGGAACTACCGGAGGGTGCATGGGCCATCTCAGACTCTATGTCCCACATACAAAAAGCCCTTTGACATACTGGCCAAAGGGTCTTCTCGTATCATTTGGCGTCCCCAACGAGATTCGAACTCGTGCTGCCGCCGTGAAAGGGCGGTGTCCTAGACCGGGCTAGACGATGGGGACGTCTATTTTTTCTATACCAACTACGCCGCCGCCTTGCCTATTAATGGTCGCGGCAATCGCCCATTATATGCATCTTCGGCAAAAAGTCAAGTCCAACCCCCCGCCCCGGCGTTTCGGAGCTTAAGTTTCCCGCGATTTGACAATACGGCCCGTCCCCTGGTCTGAGCGGCCAATCCCCGGCTATGGCGTCTTCCACCAAGCCAGGAGCGTCCCCGCGATGACGGCGGCGATGGAAATCAAAACCCAGACCCACGCCGGAAGTGACACTTTTTTGGCGACCGGTCGCACTGCAGGCACTCCGGTTCGTTCATCCGACCGCGGCGTGTACTGCAAAAGGATTTCTTCGGCCGTGGCACACCGCTTTTCGGGGTCCTGGTGCAAAAGCCGAATCAGTATCCGGCGGGTCTCGCGGGGAATAAAATGCCGTACTTTGGGGAAATGCAGGTTTTCCTCCGAAAACCAGCGCGGGCGGTCGCCGAAGAGCATGCGGTAGGCAAGTGCCCCCAGGGAAAACAAGTCACCCTCCCGCGACGGCCATTTTTCCGGGGCCCGCCACCAGGGTTGGCGTTTACCGATTATCGGCGGAAGTCCAAAATCGGCAAGGAGCACATGCCCGTTATCGTCAAACAGGACATTGGAAGGCCGGAGATTGCCGTGTATAATGTCGTTTTTATGGGCAAAATCAAGCGCCTGCGCCGCTTCATACAAAAATTGTGTGACCTCCGGCTCACTCCAGCGACGGGTCAGCCGGTCGGCCAGTGAACCGCCACGGGCGTAATCGGTGACAATAACCGTCTTTTCCAGGTCCGATCCGGCGCCATGAACATTCAGGATATGGCGGTGTTTCAGAACGGCCAACCGTCGCAACCGGCCCAACTCGATACCGCGACCGGTAATCTTTTTGATGACATATAACCGATGATCGCTGGTGTTTTCGACCAGGTATGTCTGTGGTGAGGCCCCGCCGCGCAACGTATCCAGGAATTTGCAGCACCCGATGAAATCCTCCACCCCGGCGAATTCCGGCCCGTCCTGCTCCACCCGGCCCGGCCGGTGGGGCATCGCCTTCAACAACAGGTCCTTAAGCGCCACCGCCGATTGATGGCGGTCGGCGGGATCCTGCTCCAGGCAAGTCAGAATAATCTCATCAAGCGATTTCGGCGCGTTATGATTCAATTCCGATGGCTGCCGCACGCGGCCGAGTGGTTTCTTGCCGGTGATCGTCTCATAGAGGATAACCCCCATCGAGAAAATGTCCGAACGAACGTCCACATTTTTTGCCGATGTCCGCTGCTCGGGTGCCATGTAGGCGGGGGTGCCCATCATATCCCCGGTCTGGGTCTCTTGTTCCCCGGCTCCGGACCGGGAGTCTCCGATCGGTCGGGCGAACAAATGTGCGATCCCAAAATCGGTCAAACGCGCGTGCCCCTCATGATCAACCATGATATTGGCGGGCTTGAGATCGCGGTGAATGACCCCGTTATTATGTGCGTACTCCAGTCCCTGAAGCGTCTGGATGATAATCCCCAGTTTCTCATTGAGTGTCGTTTCTTTATCGCGAAGGATTTGTTTATAGTCAATACCCTCAACGTATTCCATCACGTAATATGCCCAATCGCCCTCGGTACCCGCATCAATGACATGGATGATATTAGGGTGGCTTAACCGGGCCAGGATTTTTGCTTCCCGGACAAAACGGCGGCGCAGGTCGGTGTTCGCCAGAAAATGATGACGAAGGACTTTGATGGCGACGCGGCGGTCCAGGGAGGGCTGTCGGGCCCGGTAAACCTCACATATCCCCCCCTGACCAATCTTTTCTTCCGGGACAAACTCCCCAAACTGCAATGGGATAGCTGGACTTTCAATGGGCATAATACGGCCTATGGTTACTACTATTGTTTTCGGCCTTTTTGGCGGGAATTTGACTGCGGGACACGCCGATGACCTGCCGATAATAGAAATAATCAATCCGATTTAACATACAGTTCCAGTTGCCTTGGGGAGGAGGCGCGAGTATGAGCAGAATCCATTTCGCCGTGCTGCTTGGCCTGGCCAGTCTATTGCTGGTCGGTAGTTGTGCCAAAAATCCTGAAAACCTCACCGAATTACGGCATTTCCCGCTGGATGAACTCACCGGAGTCATCGCCGAACGATATATACAAATGGACCGGACCATCTCCGCCGATGGCAACGGTTCGCTGCAGGTAACTGCCGATCGGCCAACCGTAATCAGACTGTACGAACTCGGCAATCTGGATGTCGAAGACGCCCTTTTGATTTACCGGGCTCAGGTGCGGACCGAAGATGTCAAGGGTCATGTCTATCTGGAGATGCTCTGCCATTTCCCGAACCAGGGAGAGTTCTTTTCTCGAGATGTGCAGACGCCATTAAGCGGTACTACCGACTGGACCACCGAAGAGACGCCGTTTTTCCTCCGCAAGGGGCAAAACCCCGACCGCATAAAACTAAACCTGGTTTTCGAGGGTACCGGCACGGCCTGGATTGATGATATTCGGCTGTTGAAGGGTCCGCTCCCGCAATAGGGACGGCGGTCGCCAGCTGCATAGGGTCGAGTTCCCGTCGAGGGGATTCGAAACGTCGGGCGGAAAGATGGTACCTCACCCAGCGGGTGAGTAGAGGTGATTTGTCCTGAAGGGAATTGACTTAATCATATTGTTCGATTCTGCCGTTACTTTTTCACCCACCCGCTGGGTGGGGTACCGTGTTACTTTCTCACCCGCCCGATTGGGTGGGGTACCAGTGTTGATACCAGTTAAGGATTTCTATTTTCACGCCGACCGATGTGTGGCCGGGGTCTGTGACCCCGGTTGGCAAAGCCAATTAAAGACGGCGCCGATCAGCTTGAATGGAATTTGAATCAGCGACGGTTCTTGTAAACCGCGATCACAGATCGCGGCCACCCGCCACCTAGCCTTATATCCTACACAGCGCGTCAATGGAGCGCTTTAGACTGGGGGATAGCGCCGCAGCACGAGGTGGAGACCATTGTGATGCAATGAACTCACTTAATATCTCATTATATCGCGGACCTATGTGCGCGGTCCCAAGCGGGAGCATCTCCTTATGGGCTTTCTTTCTCCCCTTGCTTCGGATAACGTTCAGTAAATATTGTTTCGGATCTGCCAGTTGATCTGGAGTGCGCGGCCAATTATCGACAGGAATTTTGATGTATTTTGCCCAGGCTTTGCGGTCAGCGAGTATCCACGATTCCACTTCGCGAACTGCTATCCGAAATAACAACTCCATGGGGAGGGAGATAGGTTGTGGGGAGGGAATGGAGAACCATTCCCGGATCATCATTCCAGCACATCTGCGGTTGTCTAGATCAGTGATAATAAAAGTGTAGATGCCGGTTTTGGCCATATTCAAGAAGCTATCAGCTTTCTTTTTTAAGTTCGCTGCAACCGTGATTGATCACTGGAAAGCCATCATTAAATAGAAGCTTAGATGCCATGGTGGTGTTCCTGTGCTCGAGTAACCTCCTTGCAATGTGTGCCGAAGGCTGATCTTCAACATAAGCATAACAATATGCATCAGCCATGTTAAATCCTTCGAATGGTCGACGCGGTTTGAGGAAAAAGCACATCGGTGGGGGACATACCGGCACGCATCGCATCCTCATCCTTCTTGCTTGGAGAAGCAATCGAAGTTGCTTCGCCACCTTCGCCTGGTTTGAGAATAAGGAAGCTCCCGCCTATACTCTTACTGGAGAGCATTACCTCACTGTGCGTACTGATAAGGATTTGGCCACCAGCCTTTTTCCTAGACTGTCGGGTTTTATAAATTATGTCAGGAATCTGTTCGACGACGGCTTTATGCAGTGATAACTCAGGTTCTTCAAGTAAAATCATGCTATTTGAAGCCAGCAATGTCCAGAGCATGGCAATCAATCGCAATGTTCCGTCAGAGAATTGATCTTCACGTTGCCATCCTGCATTTGGTCGCCAATGGCTATAGAGCATCTTCAAGTGTGGCCGACCAGTGGTAACATCTTGAATAAAACGCAACTGCTGAAGATTTGGTATCACTTGTAGTAGGATATTCTCTATTCTCCTTAGTCGAGTGCCACGGGTCTTAGGCTGAGCCTTCGAAATTTCATCAAGAAAGCCCTGGCCAAACGGATCTGATTCCAGATGCCGAAGGGAAAGCTGGTCACTGAACTTAAGTAGTTGAGGCACGAGGTGCAGATAGAGTACCTGATTGAAGAAAGAAGCAACATCTCGGAAACTCAAATTCATGTTGATTTGCTCTATATGTGTTTGCGTGAGTCGCTCAGGGTCTTTCTCGTCTTCATCGGTAGGACGAGAAAATAGTTGGGAGCCATTCTTGTACGCTTCTTCCTTTGAGACTATCGGACGTTGTTTTCCCTTTCCCTCATAATTGAACCAGAGAACATACGTCCAGTCCGGAGCCTTAGCCAAGTCATGTAATGATTCTCGGAACTCAAACTCAAGTTCTATTTGGGGCAATTTACGCGCCGCCAGACTGCGTACCTTGGACAGCCCACCGCGAGATGCCAAAGCTTGCTGCAGGCTGCCTCCCTTAGGATTAACAATATCTCGCATGAAGCGAAAGATATCTAACAAGTTTGACTTTCCGGAAGCATTCGGTCCTATTATATAAACCGTTTCCCGGAGGTCGATATCGGCCTTTGTAAAATTACGCCAATTTCGAATTTTCAGTTTCGATATATACATGTTGACTCCTTCGTCAGATCAAACGAATAAACAAAGCCTGCGCACAATCTGGCAAGCAAAAAAGCCCAGATGCCCCACCGCCCGCGGTGGGCCGGGATTCAATCCTCCAAAACATCGATTCTTACCTCAAAGTCCAATCTTATTCCACGGCAAGCCGGGTGCCCCATCCGCTTGCGGTGGGTTGGGATTCAATACCCCAAAAACATCCGTCCTTACCCGATAATAAAATCTCCCAACTTCACAGCAGATACAGACATCTGCCGCCCACAACACCAAAATATAGAAGATTTTGGACAGATTTGGCAAGAAAAAAGCGGCTGGCGTGGCCCGGAATGGGTCGGTAAATCTGCCCGTGGCGAGTTGAATGGCAAGATGTCGGATTTTTCATGTTTGCTTCGCTAACATTCGGAACCCGACCTGCGGAGATGGCGGTGAAACGAGAGAGAATATTATCTGATTACATCAAGGCGGGTCTGAGATCCATCCAGCAACCTCCTATCCGACAGGTAGTTATGTATTTTGGCGCGGATTTTTTGGGCCAGCCAGTGACAAAATCTCAGCCCCACGATAAAAAATCCCATTTTTTTCAAATAATGCTTAACTTTTGCGGCGAAATGCCGTACACTGCATTGAAGATAAAAGAAACAGTAGGCCTTTTTGCGAACGACCGTACGGATCACCTTCCTCGGACATTCAATGAAAAGATCGACTTGTTTCACCGGCCATGTTGGCCAACGGACCAGGGGCGCCGTTTCGCCCCGAAGAAGTAAAGGAAGAGAATCATGACGGAAGGTACCGTTAAGTGGTTCAACGATTCCAAGGGTTTTGGGTTCATCCAGCGCGAAGACGGTGACGATGTATTCGTGCATCACACCTCGATCGAGGGCGAGGGATTTAAATCCCTGTCCGAGGGTGACTCAGTGCAGTTTGAAATCGTAGAAGGACCGAAGGGACCGCAAGCCGCCAACGTGCGCAAATTGTAAGTCCAATCAATCAGACGATTGAAACCCCGGCCCGGGCCTTTGCTCGCGGCCGGGGTTTTTTATGTGCTGCTGCAAATCTTGACTGTTCCGTTGATGAGGGATGTGCGTCCCCGTAATAAAAAGCCCCCGGCGCCAACCGGGGGCCAAAAAATCGTAGACCGGTAAATATCGGAATCCGGCTATTTTTTCTTATCTTCTTGCTTCTCTTCTTTTTTCTCTTCGCCTTCGCCTTCGGCTTTGGCTTCGCCCTCCTCACCTTCACCGACAACTTCGGCCTCACCGGCGGCCTCGGCGTCGGCGTCGGCGGTAGTCACATCTTCCTTGATTACCGTCGGCGGGACCACTGAAACAACCGTCCGCCGCGGGTCGGAAAGAATATTTACCCCCTCCGCGGAGATTTCACGCACATGGATGGTATCACCGATGCCCAGTTCCTCGACATTAATCTCGATTGATTCCGGGATAACGGCGGGTAGGCACTCGATCTCCAATTCGCGCATGATCCATTGCATTACTCCGCCGCGCGTTTTGACACCTTCGGGGACACCGTTTATTTTCACCGGCACGGTGAGCTTGAGCTTGCGGTCTGGTGAAACGTGCATGAAGTCGATATGCACGATCCGCCCGTTGACCGGGTCCTGCTGGACCTCGCGGACCAGCGCCATTGCCGTCCGCCCGTTGTCATCGAATTTCAAGTTCACCATCAACCGCACGGTCTTTTCGCTACGCGCCGCATTGACAAAATCACGCGTGCTCACCGACAACGGCTGGGGGTCGATGGAGACGCCGTAAAGTACTCCGGGTGTACGACCGTCGACGCGGCACCGCCGGGCCGGGCCTTTTCCCTTTTCTTCACGGGTTCGGGCAACCAAATCCACAGTCTTCATGTTGTACCTCTAAAGTCTTCATCCGACCGGAGACCGGTCTTCCGTCTTGTTTTCCTCGCGGCGAATGATCAAATATTTCCGCGATTCCTGATGCCGATCAGGCCGACACCGGACCGCACAAAATATTCCTCACCCATCAATGTCAACTATGGCTACGCTCCCGGCCTATTGCCGTTTGTCATTCCGGCGCCAACCCCGTGAACAACTCGGAGATCGTCTCCTCCCCGTGGATCCGCTGGATGGCCTGGGCGAACAACTCGGCGCTGGTCACCACATCGATTTTATCGGGCAAATCCTTGGCCGATAGATCGATGGTGTCGGAAACCACCATTTTCTTGATCGGGGCCTTGGCAATTTTCTCCAGCGACTTTCCGGATAGGACGCCATGCGTGCAACAGGCATAGATTTCCCCGGCACCCTCATTCTTGATGGCATAGACGGCCTCGGTCAGGGTCCCCGCGGTATCGACCATGTCGTCACGGATAATCGCCGGACAGCCTTCCACCTCCCCGATAATATGCATCACCTCGGACTGATTGGGTGATGGCCGTCGCTTGTCGACAATGGCCAGTGACCCCTTCAGGGTCTTGGCAAAGGCACGGGCCATCTTGATCGACCCGACATCCGGCGAAACAATCACCGGCTCCTTCAGTCCAATCTGCTTGAAATACCGGTCAAAAATCAGCGAGGAGTACAAATGGTCGGCCGGAATGTCGAAAAAACCCTGAATCTGGGAGGCGTGAAGGTCCATGGTCAGTACACGGTCGGCGCCCGCCGCCACGATGATGTTGGCGACCAGTTTGGCCGCGATACAGACCCGTGGCTGTGTCTTGCGGTCCGAACGCGCATACCCGAAATAGGGGATCACCGCGGTGATCCGCGCCGCCGAGGCGCGGCGGGCGGCGTCAATAATGATCAACAACTCCATGATGTTGTCCGCCGGCGCGTTGGTCGATTGCACGATAAACAGGTCAGTCCCGCGGACGTTTTCATTGATCTGCACAAACAACTCCCCGTCGGAAAACCGGGAGACCTCACACGCAGCCAATTCACGGCCGGTATGCGCGGCGATTTTCTCGGCCAGTGGCCGGTTGGAATTGCCGCTGACGATCTTCAGTTCGTATGGCATAGGCGGATTCTAATTGTCGGTTGGCCAAATGGATTGGTGGATGGTTTGTCTATCTAAAAACTGGGGCGCCAGGATTCGAACCTGGGAATGCAAGCTCCAAAGGCTTGTGTCTTACCACTTGACGACGCCCCATTGAACTAATACCCAATAACCATATACGACAGGCACTCTTAAACCGGGGCGTTTTTTATAATTCCTGCCCAGGCAAATCCCCGCCGATGTTTTCCACCGGCGGTGGAGCCGGGCTCTCCGAGACAGACACCTCGACCGGCGTACTGGTGCTGGTCTTAGATTTCAACTCCTGCTCATAAGCCGCCAGGACCCGGTCCTCAATTCTTTTGCGCATTGCGTTATTGATCGGATGCGCAATATCCTGGTGGGTCCCATCAGCGCGTTTCCGTGAGGGCATGGAGACAAAATACCCTTTGTTGCCATTGATGACCTTCAATCCGCGGATAACGAATTCGCCATCAAAAGTCACGTTGGCAAAGGCTCTGAGTTTTTCCTCGTTCCTCAAGGTGACGCGCACCTCAGTGATTTCCACGATCTGCTCCTTGCCTGTCGATACTTTCCGTGGTTTGGCTCTCCAAACCGATCGCCACCCGGTCCACCAGCGGCCGACAAACAAATACCCGCCAGTCGGCGGAGGGCAATAAACGACTTATATAAAGTAAGTCCGGTTTTTTCCTAAAAATGCCAAATACACAAGGCCCGCTCCCGGACACTTTCGCCGTTACGGGTCCAAGTTCCTCCAGAAATCGCAATGCACGTCCTGCCTCCGGACACAACCCCACCACCGCCGTTGTCAAAATATTCTCCACCCGGGTAATTCCGGCAAAAAAATCGTCATCACCCCGGCAAGTATTCAAACTAAAGACATCTTTTCGTTTTGTCAAGGCCAAATCGAGTGCCCGATAAACCTCCCCCGCGGACAGGACGGCCGACGGCATGATCAACAAAACCCAGTAATCACCATAGATTTGTATTGGTTTGATAATGTCACCGCGCCCGCGACCCTCGGCCTGGGCATTCCCCAGAAAAAAGGGAATATCAGCTCCCAATCCCCGGGCCCAATCAGTCATCTGAAAATCAGATAATTCTAAGTTATACAGCATGTTAGCCGCAATGATCGCCGCTGCGGCATTCGATGAACCTCCCCCCAGTCCGGCGGCGATCGGAATTCGCTTGTTGACCGTTATCCGGACATTTACCGATCCGATGCCGTATTTTTCCGCCTGGGCCAAGACCTGATAAATCAGGTTTTCCCTGCCGGTTGGGAACTCGGGATCATCGCAGATAATCCGGATTCCCCCGGTGGTGGTTTTCTCAAAGGTTAATGTGTCGAACAAATCAATGGCTTGAAATGTAGTGAAGATTTCATGATACCCGTCGGGCATTCGGCTGAGGACGGCAAGGTTTAAGTTGATTTTGGCCGCCGAATGGAGAATCAGGGAGTCTATTGCGGCCACCGGAACACCCGCCAGAGATTACACCGGATAAATCCTTCGCCGATAAGGAGATCGGCATTTTTACCGGGGATATTATTCTCATTTTTCCGGTGTGACCAGCCACCGGTTACCCCAACAAAAACGGCGTTTTCATACTGAAAATCAAGGGAAAGGGAAAGGTCCCAGCGACGGTCAACGATTCCAGTGGGAAAAGGTACACCATATGGCATCCCGGAGGGTTGGACATCCTCGATATCCCGTTCACCTCGCCGTCGCCGCTCGGCGGTCGCTGTAAGATCAAGGTAATCAATAGCATGATAAGTGAAACGATAAGTCAGCCGGTCGGCGTCGGGGCCGTAGCGTGAGCCGAGCGGGATTACCCGGCCGGCGATGTCGCGCTGGAAATAATAGCGGTTCTCGCGCTCGTTCTGGCCATAAACTGTAGAATTGACCCGCGAATACTCCAGCGTATGAAAACTGCGGGCAAAACCAAATGGTGCGGCGGCTTGCAGCCCGACCAGGATTCCCAATTGCTGTGGTTCGGAAATAAAATCTATCTGAAAATCATCAATCAACCACTCGCCGTATAATTCCCAACCGCGCGCGAAATTCAACGACCATTCGAGGTTCCACAGCGGGTTGTCGTCATGGTTCTCGTTGAGTTGTTCCCAGTAATAGGGAATAAACGGGTTGAGGTAATACCACTCCAAGGGACGGTCCACGCCGCCGAAAACCATAACTTCGGAGATAGCCAGTTCCAGAAATTTCCAGGGACGGACCGTGATTCGGTGGCCGGCCAGGTATCGCCGGGCGAACCGACCCGAGCCCGGGTCGTACAGATCGTCGAGAAAGGCAATAAAATATAAGAACTGCCAATTACCCCGGCGATACACCAGCCGGGCCTGATCCATCGGCGGCGAAAACCCCGAGAGTAAAAGCCCATCATTATGCGAGCGTCCGAATTTCAGCCAACTCCGCCCCCAGAAAAGCTCCCAGTTTCCGGTGCGGAATTTGAGATAGGCGTCATCGATGTTGGCTGTCAGGTTGTCTTTCCATTTTTCGCCGCGAAAACGAGGATCATAGCGGGCATCGGAATCCAGCCGCACCCGCGACCGTGCCACCCAGCGCCCGGAGCGGCCGATTGACGCATAGACATAGCCGCCCGCGCGATTGATTCCGGCGCGTCGTTTGGCATGATTGGCCAGGAAATATGGCTGGATTCCCGCGCGGAGGACCAACTCCTCCCCGGCGGGCTGATGAAACTCATCGACATCCTGACGAAATTCAAACCACAAACGCCGGAAGAGAATCAACTGCCCGGGATCCAGCTTGGCCGTATCGGGTGCCAGGGCATGCAGGTATTGGGCCACCTGCCCGCGTGTGTACGGCCGGGTTTGCAAGAATACGCGTGGGCCCGCCGTCCCCACACCCCCGGCCAATTCGCCCAGCGCCGGGTAAACCCAGGATTCGACCGGAATATCTTCATCGACCGACGCAATCCCCGGCGCGACAACCAGCAAAAGCAGCACGCCGCATATCCACCATCTCCGCAACATGGTTTACATCTTAGCTCCTTGATGCGCCGCGTCAACTTAAAAAGCGTCAAAACCGGCATCGGTACCCCACCGCTTGCGGTGGGTCTTTAGAATTGTGCAATTCGCATGCTGGTGATTTACTGGGCAAATATCTGGACTATTTTTTCTCTGGTGCCCCACAGCTCTGCTGTGGGTGTGCTGCATGGCACCTATCTCACAGCAAAGCTGTGAGGCACCAGGCCATAACTTTATATTAAGTCGACTATCAACTTATGCCACAAAGGGGTTGACAGGGAAAAAGGAATATATCATATAGGAAATCTGGCCGCGGGGTGGAGCAGTCTGGTAGCTCGTCGGGCTCATAACCCGAAGGTCGGAGGTTCAAATCCTCCCCCCGCTACCAAAAAAAGCCGTCGAAAAACAGTGAGGTCCGAAAAATGTGGCCCGTGCGGGGAAAAGTGGCGCGCCTATCTTGATCGATGCTATCGAATTCGATCATGGTGAAATCAATGTCGACAAAACGAAAAACTGACTTTTTCAACAAGCCCCAGAGCTCCGGGCCATGCCAGCCGGCCACGCCAGTCCACACCGGACACCTGGACAATCCCCGTTGGTAGAAGTTGCTGCAGCAACTTACTGAAAGACACGGTCTTCCATGGGGACCGACAGCCAGGGTATGCCCAGTAACGGCTTCAGAAAGACTGGCGACGGCAAAAGACCATTGTTTTTGGGCTCATTGGAGCGATCACTCAGGGAAACAAGACAATACTTGACAATTATGAGGAACTTTTTGATATTCAAAACACTAAAAGAGACAAACCGTGCTTTTGAAACCTATATATGGGAAATTTCGGGTTAGCCATAACAGAGTAAGAGAGAAACAATGAAATCAAGTAGTAAACATTGGGATGCAGTTTTTTCAGGCACGGAAGATTCAAAATTAGGATGGTATGAAAAGGACGCGTCCCAGACGTTGAGATTATTGAATCTTATTCCACAATGGAAAAATTCTACGGTATTCCTCCCCGGAGCGGGAACTGCAGCTTTAATAGAAGAACTTCTGTCCAATGGTGTGAAATTAATTCTCAATGATATTAGTAAGGAAGCTCTAAACCGAGTTAAGAGTAGGTTGGGTGACGAATGTAAGGGAATTAAATGGCTGGGCCAAGACATTGCCCAATCAATCAATGAGGCAATACAAGAGGTTGATATATGGATTGACCGGGCTGTTTTACATTTTCTTATCGATGAAAACGATATAAAAGGATATTTTGAGAATGTAAAATCAACTCTGAAAGTGGATGGCTACGCAATATTTGCTGAATTTTCAAAAATAGGTGCGACCAGATGTGCAGGATTAACAGTTCATAGATACTCCATTGAAGAAATATCTGAATACTTGGGTTCATCGTTTAAGCTTATTTCACATTTTGATTATACATATGTAAACCCCCATGGTGATCCAAAGCCATATATTTACACTCTTTATCAAAGAGGAGATTGAAAAATGGCTAACCAATCGCTGCACCGGACGGAAATTCCGCTACGCTCCTTTTCCACCGGCGGGCTTTTCCGAAACCAAGACAGTTATTTAAATCTGAAAGGTAAAATGATTCTAACATCCACCTGAAAGGGAAGAACATGAATAAGATTCTCTTGAGCTTATTATTAATATTACTATTTGCCGGGATGACCTTTGCTCAAGAATGCGGACCTTCCTGCCCCGTGTGTTCCGGAGCGGGTGGCAATGATGGCGCATTGCTCTCCCAAAGATTGGTGATGATTTCTGGATTGAGTATTCCAACAGCGGACGAGGAGAGAACAGTAATAAATGCCAGATATGGAATATTAAGCTGGCTTAATGCCGGTATTGGATATGCCATTCGCACCGAGAAAGTTCTCTGGAGCGTAAGAACTCAGCCGGTTTTAGAACAAGAGGATGGCTGGAGACCCGGCATTATATTGGGCACCGGCAGCGTGCAAACTGGTGGAAGTGATCAATCAATATATGCCCAGTTCATCAAATCAATGGAAATCAGCGAAATCTTTGGCTTACGATTATCGGCCGGGGCAGCTACACTCGTACCGGATTTTGACGAGATTTACGGTCTAGCTGGTATTACAACGAGTTTCGATGAACGATATGCTGCATTTGCCAATTATGATGGTAAATCATTCCATGAGGGAATATCCTGGATCCCATTAGATTGGCTTACACTATCATTCATGATGGTTGAAACTGAATTCCCGGCGATTTCTATCGTTTTCAAGAGATAATGTCGGGAGGTATCAAGAAGATAGTTTAACCTGGGTACCCCACCCCGCCGCGTTACGCCCGCTTATTCATCATTCCTAAAAATGACGATCGCAAGGTATCGGTCATCAATGCTTTCTTCACCGGCGGGAGTTTTAAAAATCCACCAACAAATCCGCGCATAAATTTATGCGTGATACTCTGAGGATCGACAAACATCAGGTTTTGCAGGGTGCCGCGTTCCAGGCATTGCAGAATTACCCGCTCGAAAGTGGTCTCCGGATGGAGGACTCTTTGCTTTCGCGCAACGAGTTTGAGCGATTCGGTCTCACATTTTAGTGCACATACCCCGCAACCAATACATATTGCCTCGTTGATTTGCGGACATCCGTCGGGCGGGGCTTCGATCGTATCGATCGGACAAACCTCGGCACACGTTCCACACTCGATACAGACTTCCTCATCGATTTGGGCGATGAAATTCGAAGTGACGACGACATTCGGATAGCCGAGCCGGCTGATGCCCAAAAGAATATTGCAGCAGCAGCCACAACAATGGCAGATAAAGGAAATATCTTTTTTAACGTTGTCAGTACACAACGCTAACCCCAGTTCTTTCGAACGGGCCACGTTTTCCAGCATTTCAGTCGTGGAGACTTCCCGAGCCAAATTGCGTCTGATCATAAAATCCGCGGATTCATTAAACGATGAGCAGGTTTCCAGGGGCACGTCGCAGCTCTTTTCACCGAGATGTAATTTCTCATGACGGCAGGAGCAGATGCCGATGGCGAGTTTTTTGGCCCGCTCCACAATGGCCGTGGCTTTTTCATAATCCAAAACTTCGACGTATTCCGATTCCCCAATTGTACCCTCGTGCGGCAGTGTTCTTAGCGGTGAGATTTTTTCATTATGCTTAAAATTGGCGGCATAAAATGTTTTGCCGTCCTGCAGGTAGGTATGAAAGAGTCGGGCCCATTCTTTAGTATTAAGATTATCGCCGACCCGCATCATGGTAAATTCAAAGATCCCAATAATCAGCGGTGAGATCATATAATGGTAACCACCACCCATCCAGATATCCATGACGAGGCCCTTGCCACACAGGCCCTCCAGCATCTTCTGCAGTTCGGCGCGTTTGTATTTGGTGGTTTTGGCAATCTGATCGAGGTTCGCCAGGCCGTATGGCATTTTAACAATCAGATCGGCTTCCTCGGCGGTGTACAGCTCTTTTAAGATCGCATGGAAGGTATCATTCCATGGGGTGCGGGTGGTCAGATCGTCGATCTTCCTGCCGAGTTTCCGGTAGATGTCTTTTCCGACAACATGTCCCATGACCCACCCTCAGCATAAAAAACGGGTAAAATCCTGGCGCGTCAAGACCGATAATCAGGCATCGTATTCAGGATCATCAACCAGGCGCTTGCCCAAACTGATCACCGCGTCATCGGTATATCCGACGGCTTTATAGAAACTGATTACCCCGGTATTGCTCTCCCGCACCTGCAGATTGATTTTCGGGCAGCCCATTGCCCGGAGTTTGTCCTCCACCACGGCCACGATCTGCCGGCCGAATCCCTGTCGCTGATGATCCGGGTATACCGCAAGGTAATTGATCCAGCCGCGATGGCCGTCATATCCCCCGAACACCGTCGCCACGATTTTTCCCGCCAACAACCCGACTAAAAACAACTCCGGATTTACCTGCAGCTTGCGCTCGATATCCGAAACCGGGTTGTTCCAGGGCACAATCAGGTTACAGGCCCGCCATAAGTCGATTACGCCGGTTTGATACGGCCTGATCTGCAAACGCGTATTTTTCACATTCGTTCGCCCGAAAACGTTATTCGCCATCCGCCAACCCGGGACTTCCCGGCTTGAAAATACCGGACAAATGCCGGAATTACAAGTAGTCAGGGAAAAACGGGAAATCATGGAGGTTGTGATCCATCGATGGAAAAACGGCATCAGCGGATTAAAAAAAACAGGATAAATGGAGACAAATGGCGTCTAAAAGCGTATCATTGTGGTTCGGGGAGGAAAGGAATGTCAACGGGTAGGGTTCATATTTGATTTATGCCATTCTTATCCTGATCGCCTTGGGCACCCGGAGTATCGGTGATTTCCGGCCCGCGCAATATACGATCGCCGAGGCGATTATCTTCGGCTGGCTCTGGTTGAAACAGGCGCCGTGGTTTGCCGAGCGGCCGTTACTTAACCGGCTTTTACTTTGGGTGTCGGCCGTGCCTGCCGCCGGGCTGTATTTGCATGCGGACGTGCATATCAAACTGGCCATCCTATTCGGGACGGTATTGCTCTTGCGACGCGGGGACCACCCCCGGCGCCGCGCGACGGCCGACTGGGCCCTGCGCGGGCTGGCGGTGTATGCCATCGGCTGGACGATCCTTCTGGGCTGGCCGGTCACGTATAATTTCGTTCGTCTGTTTTCTTTTTGGTATTCAGACCTTTTCACGGCACTTTCTCCCCCCGGTCTTTTATTGGGACCGACCGCGGCCGGTTACGCGATTATCCTGGCCGGAATTGCTTTCGTGGTTGTTTTACAATTCCGCAGTCCAAGAGCAAGTTGGGGT
>SDBS01000227.1_pt1 | contig 50720 bp, 70 predicted proteins | sample 2277091 | NCBI WGS metagenome assembly SDBS01 (sample SAMN10404972, study PRJNA504765) | marine sediment metagenome | isolation source: marine sediment core GS10_PC15, 163 cmbsf | place: Arctic Ocean: Southern Knipovich Ridge | collected 2010 | reverse complement strand
ATCTATGCCTGTGGGTGACGTGCCGCAGATACGGCGTAAGAACTTACACGGCACGAAGATATGCCTCTGGCAAATGATGCAGGGCGTTGGCGAGGGCATGAGAGACGAGGCGACAATCCGGCTGGCGGCTGACTATCAGAAGAAGGGGATGCCAGCGCAGGCAACCGTTTTGTTTCTACGTGCATGGAACGAGCTCAATAGCCCGCCGCTCACTGACGAGGCAATCATGGTAAAGATTGCCAGCGCATACGGACGGAAGCAGTATGACTTTGGATGTAATGATCATGTGCTCCAGAGCTTTTGTCACGAGGATTGCTATCTGTTCAAGGGGAAAGATGTTGCCGAAGATCCGATCAAGGTCTACACAATGGAAGAACTGGAGCCTATTTACAAAAAATACGTGAAGAACTCAGCAAAGACGAAGATCCAGTTTCCGTGTATGCCGAGGATCAATGGCGTCATGCGTGGCTTGCGCCCGAAGGAAGTGGCGATAATCATGGCGCGCCCCGGTGTTGGCAAGTCGTTGGTGGCACAGACTATGCTCCAGGACGTCGCCATTAAGCAGGGAATTCCCAGCGTATTCTTCTCAGTCGAGATGCCAGCAGAGCAGGTTTACGAACGAGGCGCTAGCATGGAGACCGGGTGGAGTCCTGCCGATGTGGAAGATATGTACTGGAAAGATGACCATGAGAAAATCACCGAGGCGCTCCTAAATTTCCGTAACGTCTATATCGTCGAGAAAGGTAGCCTGTCGTTGGGAGATATCCAGGAAGTTGTTGAGGGCATAGGTGGTGTCGGCTTTATTGTGATAGACTATATGAGCTTGATACGTGCGCCTGGAAGTAAGATATATGAGCGCATGTCATACGTGGCAAGGCAGTTGAAGCCGCTGGCCAAAGAAACAGGCGCGGCGGTGCTGATGATCTCTCAGGTGTCGAGAAAAGGCGGTGATGGGACGCAGCCGATAACTCTGGAGATGGGCAGAGACAGCGGGGCCATCGAGGAGGGTGGCGACTTTATCATGGGTATGTGGTGCAACGAGAACGACCCAGATCAGCGAATTGTTCAGCTATTGAAGGGACGGCGCGGCGGGGCTGGTACGAAAGACAAGATGGGCTTGCTTGGCCAGTCGGTCAAGTTCGTTCCGATAAGTGAGGAGGTTGATGATGTCAGTGATACAGACGAGATACGCTAATGTATACTTTAGAAGCAGACTGGAAGCACGATGGGCGGTGTTCTTTGACGCACTTGATATTCAATGGGAATATGAAAAAGAGGGCTATGAGTTCAGTGATGGCACTCGTTACCTTCCTGACTTCTGGTTGCCTGTGCAGAAAAGGTGGATAGAGATCAAGGGCGAGATAGAGACTAAGGACGAAATAGGCAAGGCTTCGCTACTGGCTGTAGAAACTATGCGGCCGGTGCATATTTTTTGGGGGCCTATCCCGGATATACTAAATGACGAGGTGCCTGAGTACAGTGTCTTTCTGCCGGAAGAATGCGAAGGCGAAATTGTGGCAGGCCAGGATTTCCCCTACCTATTCGGAGAATGTCCTGAGTGCGGTATGTTTGATATACAGTATCTTGGCAGGGCTGATCGTTTTGGCTGTGGTTGTTGTACGCAAAAGACTTTTAGCTACAACTCCCTTCATCTTTTGGCCGCCTACCAAGTCGCAAGGTCGGCAAGGTTTGAGCACGGCGAAAAGGGGGCGATGATCGGTGTGTGAGCAGGAACGACCGCGAGAACTGAGGCAACTATTCAAGCTGATGCTGAAAGAAGGATCGCTGACTGAGGGAATATACGAAGCATTAGTTGAGGTATTGGATAGGTTCGAGAGACAAGCATAGGCGATCTGGAAGCTGTGCGAAGGTGGTTGACATACAGCGCGGAGGTGCCGTGATGGAGATAAGCAGATATACAGCAGCTACACTGTGGCCCGAATTGGTCAGCGAAATGGATAAGCTTGGTAAAATACGGGCGATAGATACACGGGATGTTGTAACCGAGTTGGGTATGTTGGTAATGCGGCCATGCCGAGTGTATTTTACTGGTCGCGCTGGGCGTCAAGTATACAAGCAGCCAGCACGGAGTATAGATTTGATACATGCAAGTTGAGAGGTGACGTGATGAAGATACCTGGATGGAAAGAGGTTAGCAAGAAAGACGCTGTTGGTTTTGGCTATGATGGTAAGTTGTTGGCTCCGCAGGTCGTTGATGGGAAATGGTACATACCTGACGAGGGCGGATCTTCTTTGCAAAAGCTGTGGGATGAGTATATTGAGTTGGTGTGGAGTGACTACCATTTTCACACTTTTGCCGGCAAGGGTGGTAAGCGATTTGGCGTTGTCAGTGATGGCGACATAGCTATCAGGGTATTGAAGGAATGTGGCAAACTGGACGAGGATGGGAATAAAACAGAGGGTGATACTATGAAAGCTTATCCAGACAATGAACGAGGTTGGCAAGTAGGAGATGCAGTCATACATAAGGCGGATGCTAAACAGGCATTCATGCTGATGACGGTGGTTAAAATCCAGAAGAACGGTAGGATGCAAACCAGGTATATTAGCCCTGGTTTGATATGGAATCAACATAGGAACGTTCCTTTCATTCTCATGCCGAAACACGCGAAGGATCATTATGGCAAGATATGGCGGAATTCTAAAAGCGAGCTATTGGATCCTGCTGACTTTGGGATAGTCGTTCCAGAGAACTATGATCATTACTGGGAGGTGACGTGATGGGAAAAAAGATGTCCGAAAATACCGTTGTTGAGTTAGAGGAATTGATCAGGGGAAACGATGTGCTGCTAGCGGACCGACGGTCGAAAACTAGCCAATTGCAAACACTCGGGCGACGGCTGTTTAGTGCATTATTACGGAAGAAAAAGAAGGTTTTGGAGGCCGAGACTGGCGTGAGCGTTTATGCGTCTCATGATTACTCTGGCATGTCTTGTGGCCCTTATCGGTTCTATTACGGGTATGAGTATACGGTGTGCCAGACTCACGGTGCTGGCCCTTGTGATTGCGAGGACAGCGAGTGGGCTTTTGTGGCGTGGCGTGGCGAAGATGAGTTGCTTCGCATTCCTGCATCGAAGCTTGATACTCGGCTGGAGGTTGAAATGGCATTGCTACATGGCGTGGGTCAGTTTATTAAGCAATTCTTGGTAGTCGAGGAGGTGACGTTATGAGACAGATTAACAGACTGGTTATACACCACACGGCTACACCGGCATACACAAGCATTGACTCTATAAGATGCTACCACATGAAAGTACTGGGGTGGCGTGATATTGGGTATCATTATATCGTCGATAGCAACGGAGTGCTGCGACTTGGACGCCCAGATTGGATGATAGGAGCGCACGTTAAGGGGCAGAACAGAGACAGTATAGGCGTGGCTGTTTTAGGCAATTTCGAGGACTTTTCGTTCTTGACTTCCGGTGGGTGGTCAACTCCCTGGGAGCGTATGTTGCGTACGGTTTTGGAAGACCTTATGCGCCGCTATCCGGCCGCAGAGGTCGTGACCCATAGGGAGATTGCCGCTACGCTTTGTCCTGGAATCAGCTTGCAGGACTGGGTCGAGAAGAAGTGGAGGTGACGTGATGAGGATAGCATGGAAGTTTAACAAAAACGGCTATGTGATATTGAGCAGGCTGGCACACTGGCCATACGCTACACCATGGCATAAGTCGTGTCGGTCCTGGTGGCCATTGCGGCTCAAGCTGATGCTGCGGCCGTTTATGCTGACGGTGCATATTGGGCGGGACTCTAATTCCGTCAAAACCTTTGTTGATATTGTTCAGTGGATGCAAGAGCAAGAAGCGCTCAGGGGCGACTTGATGCCTTTTGATGGGATTATGGATCTGAAAACATTCAACAGGTCGCTTACGAGCCAGGAGGTAAATGATGGCTGAGAAATTGTGGCTGGTGTGCGGGACCCAAAGCGCCGAGGCAAAAGTATACTGTTTTGATTCTGATAAATGTGGTCAGATATTGATCGGCGGCGTGAAGCTTTTAGGTATTGCGTTTTTTGCTTGCCAAACGGAGCGCTGCCCCTATCTGAAAGACGAGTTGGAGATAGGTGAATACATTCTGCCATGTACAGGCACGCGGGATCTGATTGTCAGAAAACTGGTGGAGGTAACCGATGAAGACAGAGCGGTGGAACTGGGTGTCGATAGCACATGTGAAGGCAAACTGGCGGCGGTATTTGAACAGACGGTCGGCGCTGAAAAGGCGGAATCTGATGGCGTGGGTCAATGAACGACCAGCAACGGGACGAAAGGAGTGATTGAAATGTCATGGATTCAACCGCATTATGATAAAATACTGCACGTCACTGTCACGTTTGTACTGATGGTGTTCTGCATGAAATTGACCACGTTTCAGTATTCGATTACCATTGTCTTTATATTGCAGTTAGTCAAAGCGTGGTTAAATTATCGGACTAACGTTGATTATAGCTGTTCGGGAGACATGGTTGCTAATGCCTGCGGTTATCTGCTCACAGGATTACATCTCGTCCTATAGCATCTGACTGCTTTCGGCAGATATTTCTTGACAAAACCTGCCTTGTTTGGTAAAATTAAGGTGCAATAGTTACGAAGAGGGCGCGGTGCCATCTCCCAAAACGCCGCTAAATACCGCGTCCTCCCCCACATTAAGCACCTGTAGCCCAACTGGTAGAGACGTCTGATGTAGGATCAGAAGGTTGAAGGTTCGACTCCTTCCAGGTGTACCATAAGCCCGTAGTCCAAGTGGTAGAGGCACCGGATTTAAGCTCCGGCCAGCGAGGGTTCGACTCCCTCCGGGCTTACCAACTATTGGATATTTGGGTATATCGAGCGACGCCATGAGTTACGGGTAACTAGTGGCGCACAATCGCGACTCCCCGGCCTCCTGCTTTCGAGGCGGTTATGATGATTTAATTTGATACTAAAAGGGGCTTCGGCCCCGTTGAGCGATAACGATGTCGGAGAGGGGAAGGCCGGCTGCCATGCCGGTGACTATAAACCCCCCTGATGAACCGGGGCGGGTTGGAGATACGGAGGCTTAAGACTCCTGATCCTCCAGCCTGCCCCGCCATTACCCTAGACAACTTATGACTTCAACGGCAATTGTATTGACTAGCCTGGGGCTACAGAAGAAAGCCGCGAGCATGGTTCAAATTGAAAAGCTAATGCTCAGTATATGCGCCGTTACGGGCTTGTCGCTGGAAGAGGTAGTGGCAAAGACCAAAGGTCAATGTCTGGATACGATACTCAAGGCGGCGGCTTTGACCGGAGAGTGTATGAGTTACCAGGATGCAAAGCACATCAATGTGGTGCAAGCTGTAATGGCAGTAGAAACGGGACGTAAGATTAGCGAAATAAAAGCCCTACTTTGAGGCAACTTATGAGTGCAGAGCACACAGCGACCGACACGATGAAAGTCGCACAGCTTGATATTGAGCGAATTGCGTTGCCCGAAGACCCACCTAAACAGAATCCTTTATACAAATATTCGATTGGAAGCGCATTACAAGCTGTCTGGGGCAAATGGCCAGGAGATGAGCCTATTGGCGTCATTCTCGCTGCGCTGGAGGATCAGGAGGATAAACGAAATAGCACAAATGAAACTGATAAGATTCCGTAGGCTAAATAGAACCTTCTGGGAGATAGCTTTTAATGAAGAGCATCTATGGGCGAAGCTGGATGGAGACATGGCAGAGGTAATTATGCCGGCGCAAAGTTGGCCTGTTAGGTTATGGCGGACATTCTTTCCGCTTAAAGGTTGCGAGATGAGTCAAAGTGTGCGGTGCAGAGGCGAGGTCAGATATTACGAACCCATAGCTGGCGGGTGTTGCTTTTGCTTAAAACGGGGAACGCCATGCAGATACAGGATAAAGGACGATGATGGAAGCAAAGAAGCTAAACCCAAAACAAGTAAAATTCATTGAATTGTATACCGCTGGGGGCGTTTCGCGCGGCAAGGCATATAGCATAGCTTACGACGTGGAAGATAACGATCAAGCGAAAAAAAGCGCCTGGACACTCATTGCGAAGAACTGCGAAGTGAAGGCAACTATAGACCGCGTCCTCGAAAAAGGACTCCAGCACGCAAAAGACAGGTTGAGGGCAGAAGCGGGACCGACAGTCGAGCGGCTGGTTATGCTAAGGGAAATGGGCAATAAGGAATACACGGTACAGATGGCGGCGTGTAAGGACATACTCGACCGCATAGGACTCAAGCCTAAAGAAGAGGTTGAGGTGAGTGGTGAGGTAACGGTGAACCTGCTCGACGTGGTGTTGGAGCGGGGCAAGAAAGCGGGGGAGGGGAAAGATGGATAAGGAAAACTTGATACTGATGGCTGATGAGGAATTGACGCCGGTGGATAAGATGACGCCGAATAGATATTTGCCTAGACTCTCAACAATGAGGATTCAGGATGCTATCAGGTATCTGCGAGATGAGATAGAGGGTCTGAAGGAGGCTTTGGAGCGTGAACACCTTGCAGGCTAACCTGAGCGAACTCAAGGACAGCGTGGCGACGTTGAAAGAGCGTAACGAGGACATTAACCTGCTAGCCTTCCCGTCGCGACATAGAGCGTTCCATCGTGACGGCATAGCACTACAGGCAAAGACGTTGAAGGTTATGGAACAAATGCTTGATGAGATAGGATGTGAGTATTCTTTACTGGAACATGAAAAGTCGCATTGATGCAAGCGACACGGACGACAAGCCGGATAGCGCATAGGGTGACGACATGGGACACAAAGTAGGTGACAAGGTTTATTTTTGGAAGGCTTCTGGAGATATGCGACAAGCAGTTATCGAAGCTGTTGACACGCTTGGCTGTGTTTCTCTTGAAAGGGAAGACGATTGGGTGGATGAGGTGGATGCTTTTGCCACTGTGGAGGAAGCAGCCAAGTCGTTGAGTCCGGCGGGTAGACGATTAGAGGGATGCTTTAGAGAAGCGTTGTCGATCTACGAAGGTGAAGAAGTGCCAAAAACCGTGGGGCAAAAAGAGGTCTATACGATGGTAATGAAGATGGCCGTTTTATTGTTCAATGCAGGGAACGAATAAGGGGGCGAGGACATGAGGCAAGCAATCATTAAGGCTACCGAAGATTGGGAAAACGAAGACGGGCTGTCCGCTAATGAAAAACTACAACGCAAGGCGGCCAACAGAAGAGGCAGGAAAGCTGTTGAGCGCAGGGAGCGCGGAGAGACTACCGGCATATGTATCAATGAGCCGTGTGTGATGTTTACGTTGCCGTCGAATGGCGGAAATCCTATTCCTATTCGGGGTGCAGTGACTCTCAGGGTGCGTGACTCAGGAAGTGAACGAGGTTGACCATGAGCGCAGGACTACAAGAAAAAGTGACCGCATACGAAAACGCCTATTGCACAGGTCCAGGTAACACCATGACTGGTGATGACGCTGTGCGGTGGTGCCGGAATGTGCTGGGGTCTATCCATTGGTCAGTACAGGAAGAAATCGTCAGGAGCGTGTTCGATAACCGCAATACAGCGGTGCGCTCCTGTAATGGCACTGGCAAGACCTACGTGCTATCGGACATAGTACTCGCCTTCCTGGTCAATATGTCACCTTGTATTGTGGTCACTACAGCGCCCACCTTTAAGCAAGTTAAAGATGTGCTCTGGGCGCAGATACGCCATAAGTGGAACGCTTCGCTCAGGGAGTTGATGGGCGGCTTGGAGTGCTTACAGACGCGGCTGGAGATAGCACCCGGTCATTTTGCGATAGGCATATCACCAGATAAAGGGGTCAGCTTCCAGGGCTTTCATTCGACAAACGTGCTGATAGCTTTTGACGAAGCTCCTGGTGTTGATCCTGATATAGTTCGCGGCGCGAGAACGTTAATGGCTGGTGGTAATGTGCATACTGTTTGGATAGGCAATCCTCTGAAGTCAGAGGGTCATTTTTTTGATGCTTTCCAGAAAGGGCCGTGGAACCGTATTCACATACACCATAAGGACACGCCCAACTTCACAGGCGAAGAGCTACCGCAGAGCATCAAGGATGAGCTTATAAACGAGACGTGGGTGGAGGATCTCAAAGAGGAGGTGGGGGAAGACTCACCAGCGTATCAGTCCGGTGCAAATGGCGACTTTCCCGACGCAGACCAGAAGCATGTTATATCGCTGAAGCTGGCTCGTGAAGCAGTGAACCGTGAAGTGGTGGCAGAAGGTCCTATCGACCTGGGGATAGACTGCGGCGGTGGCGGTGACTTGACGGTATATACGCTGAAGCGCGGGAACGTTATCACGGAAATCATAACCGAGTCAACGCCTGATGTTATGCAGATACCAGCGACAGCACAGCAGCTACATATAGAGCATAAGTTCCGCTTCATTAACGTTGATAAAGGAGGGCTAGGGCATGGCCCTGTTGACCGCATGGCGGAGTTAGGCTTGCCTGTGCAGGGTGTATACTTCGGCGGCACAGCTAACGAGGATGACAGGTACGCAAACAAGCGAACAGAGATGGCGTTCAATCTGAAGAAGTGGCTGGAGTACGGGAAGATTCCTGATGACAGAAAGCTGATTGGTGACATAACATCGATTAGAGTCTTGCCAAAATTGACGGCAAAGCATCAGCTACAGCTTGAGCCAAAAGAAGAGACGAAGAAGCGTTTGGGACGCAGCCCTGACAGGTTCGACTCGCTGGGGCTGGTAGTGGATCAGACAGGGGGCGCGCAGGGGCCGGGGATATATTGGTTATAGGGGGATATGATGGATAGTACGGAAATACAAGCTGATTTTTATCTAGCGGTGACGGGCAATTGTTTCTATGCCAGTACCGAGAAGGGATGGAAGCTCTTAGCTCCACAATGTATGAGAGCAATAGTGAATAAGGATGGTACAATTAAGGCATACATATACAGGAGCGGAAAAGATGAGGTTCATTATCCGCCCGAACAAATAAAGCATCTTACCAGGTCGTCAATGTGGCGGTTCGGTGATGTAGCATAGGGGGATGATATGGGTGGTATTTTAGAGACAGTTCAAGTGCTTCACGAGGTGAAATTTCTTAATGGATGCATTCTACCCAATAGCCACTCTATATACGCGGGAGCAGATGAATCGAAACTCAGGCTATACAAAAACCTGAAGGCTCGTCTATTGGAAGCTTACCCGAAGGCGAAGGAAATATACGAGGCACTCGACGAGACGGGGCATTCTAAGATAGATAAATGGTTAGCAGAGAACGAATAGGGGACACGAGGAGCGAGAATGGAAGCGGGAATTGCAGTAAAGCTATGGCGTAAGGTATTTGCTAAAGGCAATGATGGCATGGGATTCTTGACCAGCGCTATACGCCAGGCAGCCGGTGAGCTGATCAGTCCTAACGACTACGCCAAGCAGATAAAGACCTACAAGGGCATAGTGTTTGCATGTGTCAAGTTCAAGTCAAACGCCGTTGCCGCTGTGCCGTTCAAGCTATACGCCACCCAGACGAACGGACGCAAGCTCCGCCTTCGTGGTACGCATACCCGCGAAGTTAGCATGAAGCAGACTGACTTTATCTTCAGTCAGAAGATACTCCAGCCATACGTCAAGCAAGCCGACAGCCTCCTCGAAATTACTGAGCATCCCGTTCTGGAACTATTGCGGAACGTGAACGGTCACAAGAACGCGCTGGATCTCAGGTTCGAGACTGAGATGTTCCTGAGCTTAACGGGTAACACCTACTGGTATCTGCCAAAGAATGGACTGGGGAAGCCTGGCATGGTGTGGATAATACATCCGCAGTATATGAGGGTCGTTCCCAACGAAGACGGCACGATCAAGGAATACATCTACAAGCGTGGCACAAAAACAATTCCTTACCAACCAGACGAGATCATACACTTCACTCAGCCGTCACCACACATGCATTACTACGGCATGGGTGACGTGGCGGGGGCTTCGGACGCCATAGGGCTGCGGGACTATATGACAGCGTATGAGCAGAATGTCTTTAAGGGGATGGGATACCCTGAGATAGCCCTCAAGAGCACTAAGAACCTCAGCGAGGACGATATTAAGAAACTAGAACGCTCCTGGGGACAGCGGTATGGCGGCGTAAGCGGTAAGAAGGTCGCGCTCCTGCAAGACTGGCTATCCATAGAACCGTTGCAGATCACCAACCCTCGTGACATGCAGTTCAAGGTTGGTTGGGACACCATGCGGGAAGAGGTATGCGCTGGATTTGGAGTGCCTATATCGTTCTTCACCGAGAAGTCTAACGCATTGGGCGGCAAGGACGAAGCAGAGCGGCGGTTTGCGCGCTACACAGTGTTACCAGACGTGCAGCGCCAGGTGGAGAAGCTTAACGAGCAGTTGATAACTAAGTACGATGCCCGGCCTGGCGCGGGCTATTTCTTCGGATATCCTAACCCTGTGCCTGAAGACGAAGAAATGAAGCTGAAAGAGACTGAGATGTTGATTAACGCAGGGGTGATTACTCGTGACGAAGGGCGGGCAAGATACGACTACCTGCCAGTGGGTGCTGACGAACTGCTGGTGCCTGGTACGCTGACGCCCATTGATGCGCTAGGTGATGATGGTGGCGTTGACAAGGATATATCGAGACGGGTACATGAGAAGCTGAGACAATTTGCATAGGGGGATAAGGTTATGACAATCAAAGAGAAGGCAAGAGTGGCGTGGGAAAAGGATCTTGAAGTGGTGGTGGAATTGATTAATGGTGAACTAGTACGGGGCTGCATTGATGATCGGCCAGCTTCTTATGGTATACACATCGAGCGTAAAATTGATGGCGGATGCCAGGTGTATTATGAAAATATTGCCGACATTCGCTTTGTTGATGCGCCGTGCGAGGATAAAGAGGATGTTATATCGAGGATGACCAACGACCTAGCGAACCTCGAAAAAGAGAACGCCGCGCTGAAGCAGGAACTGGCGACAACAGAAGAGCGTGAAAATGATGATGGCCAAATGATCAACGGCCAGTTCAAGCGCATACGGGGACTCTGCGACGAAATCGCCGAACTGAAACGGTCGATGTCTGAGCCTGTTACTGCCACCCAAAAACAAAAAGATGTGCAAGAAATGAAGCAGCATGGTATCATTTATCGCCAACTCCGAAAGGCACTTCAAGGCGGATACGAGGTACAGATTGATTATGTCCGCGAAGGTTCCAGAGCAGGTTCCGTAATTGGCCTTAATTGGGATACTTGTATGATAAAAGATTACGGTACGCTCACCATTGCTGAAATTAAGAGCGTCACGCCTGTGGAGGAGCCATACGACATAGCTAAGGAACGGTGGATGGTATATAAAGGTGTCGGCGGCATAGAGATCAGGCAAAAATGTGATGGGCATGAGCCTGCATTAGCTATAGTGCGATATGGCACAATCAACTCACAAGCAAAGCTCGTAGCCACTGATGCCCAAATAGAACTCGCAACCGCTGCCCCTGAGTTGGCGGATGTTTTGCGAGCATTTATCAATGATGTATCTTGCTTTATGTTGCAGGAAGGCTCTGCCGGGTTTAGCAAGAGGGTTGCTCGTAGAATCCGCCTACTTCGCAAACTGGGCGTTATCAACGTTGCGCCGTGGTATAAGGGGGATGAGTGATGAAGGGTATTATCTGGCTATGGAACCACAGGCGGAAGCGAATATATCGACGATCAGAATTGCCTGGTCCTAAAGAGGGTGAACGCAACCCCTACCTAACAGAGGATGGGCAGCTAAGGCGCCCTTTCAAGGTTCCGCCTGCACCGCCTCTCCCCTGTAGTGATATGCGCATAGAGAAGGCGATGGTTTTTCCGATTACTGATGAGACAAACCCATTCGAGGAAAGACTAGATCCAATGAAGGAAAAGTCAATGCAGTCATGGTCTGAACTGCTGTCAAGTAAACGCCCGAACTCATTGGCATGGCTCAAAGAGAAACAGGAATTGCTTTCGACGCATCTGGGCTGGTTGGTAGCGTATCAGGACGGCAAGCGCGTTGCCCTTGAGCCTGATTGCGATAAGATGCTGAAGGCTGTTGATGTGGAATTAGGTGAGCATAGAAGGCAAGTAGAGATCCACGAGGTAGTTGATGAGCCGGTAGTTTACAGTGGCCCAAGTCCGAGGCACAAGCCAATGTCTAATGCAGAATTGCGTATCACCGAACAGAATTGCAGAATTGGCAACGCTCATTGCGGGGAAGAATTTATGCGGGACAGCCTAGCAATGTTAAAGGATAAACGGTAGCCACAATGGTCAATAGACGCAGTGCGGGACTGATCCGCCAAGCTAAGGTGACTAAATGAGCTTAACGCACAATCATTGCACTTGTGCAGACATAGACGCCCTGGCAGATATGGTGGTATTAGACATCATGTCATGCGGTGACGACTTCCTGCTAAAGGTAGCTGGCAGGAACGAGATCCGTCCATTCACCGCGGACCTGCGCCGGTACTTTGAGCAACAGCGCGCCGTGGTGTTGGGGAAGATGCCAACTAAAGCACCTGGTGACGAATGGCTGGTCCCTGAAGCTGAGTGGAATGAGAAGCTGGCGAAGATAGGCACTCCGTATATCACGCAGTCTATTGAGACCAGCGGAGTAGCGGCACTGTTCGACCTCAATCCTGAATTGACGTTTAACCCGCGCTCGATAGCTATGCAGCAATACGTCAATAAGCACAAGTTTAAGTTTTCGTTCCGGGTGAATGATGAGACGCGCAAGCAGCTACGGAAAGAGTTTATTGCCGGCATAGCTGATGGCGAGGGCATCCCTGCATTACGCAAGCGCGTGGAGAAGGTCTTTGACATAGCCGAGAAGTTCAGGTCTGAGCGGATAGCGCGTACCGAGATGGTGAGAGCAAGTAGCGCGGCGGCTGAGGACGCTTATATTCAGAGCGGGATCGTGGAGGGCAAGGGATGGGTAGCGAATCCTGATGCTTGTCAGTGGTGTGGGTCTATGCACGGAGCGACAATGCGGTTAGGCGGGAACTTCTTTAACCAGGGGGACGTGCTGACCGTTGATGGATCGGATATGCACTTCGATTATGACGATATTATGTATCCCCCATTACATCCTAACTGCCTCTGCTCACTAATACCGATACTGCGGAGAGTATAGTTTATACTCAAACGGGGGCGCGACAATGAAGATGCCAAGCGAGGCTGAAGGGACATTGACAATAGCCGGACGTGATTATATCCTAACCATACCTATCGACACGTCCACGCTAGGGTCGCAGGTGACGGTCACCATGAAGCCCATGTCTGGGTGGAGAATTAGACCTCGCGATTATATATACGATGACGAGTTTTACGAAGTAAAGAAGATGCTGGTTGAATATATAGCAGCAGGAGGAACACAAAATGGCGATGAACATGGCAACGGCAGCAAAGATGGTGCGGGACATGGGCGCGCTGGTAGAGACGCTCACAGAGACAGTACAGGCGCAGAATGAGCGTATCGAGGCTCTGGAGGCTAAGGGCGACGCAGCGGAACCAGATTCCAGCCTTGACGACCTGGTAGGGCGTGTGGTAAAATTAGAGAGCGTGACTATATCTGTTCTCGTCAAGCAGTTCGCGGCTTACGGGATACATTTTCATAGGATGGCGTGATGGAACTAACACTAAAACTACCCGATCTCAAGTTCAAGGTTGGCGATATTGTGGAGATCCAGAATGAGCATAACGACCGCTCTGTCAAGGTGAAAATAGTAAACTTCTCGATGGACGGTACGTGGTGGTACGAGGGCTTGCCAGGACGTGTTTTTGGTAAGCTGCTTCCTCTTCAGGCGGAAGTGAGTCTGAGGCCGGATGGTTCTAACGCTGATGGCGTAGAGGGCTTGTGCTGGTATTACCATACAGAGATATTGCCTGACAGCTGGTGCGATACGGAACTGCCACTGTCGCGCTTGCGCGAAGGCGACATGGTGTTTAATATAGGCAAGCTGGAGCGGAGAGCGGAGATGTTGAAGGAGGCGGCGTGATATGAAATCGAAAAATATAACGGCAATCATAGTAGTAGTGATGTTGATATTTGCCATACACGGTTGCGATACTGATTCACACAACCCTGTAACCGGCCTATTCGGAGCTGAAGAGCCGAAGTTTACCATCGTTTCCAGGATCAAAAGCATGACAACGTATGGCAGGCCGAAAGTTACTATCATCGTTGAGAATACAGGTCGCGCAGTAGGGTATAATGTCTCTTGCGATATTCAGGCAAAAAAAGGCGACACGATCATTGATTCCGGCTTCGCTTATTTTGCCAATGGTAGCGACATCGACCCAGGCGAAAAGGCTCAGGACGAGGCGGTGTTCTTCGAGCTAACGTCATTAGATGGATACCAATTAGAATATGATTTGTCATGGCTTGAGCATTGGTAAGCGAAAATACTCAAGCGATAATGGAGGCGGCATGATATGGACTTCTCAAAACGGCTATTCAACAGCAAGCTATATCTGGACATTAGCAATGAGATCAAGTTGACCATCGGTGGTGATGGATGGGTGAAGCCCAGGCAAGGCTTTCGATGGTTCAATTTAGGCAGGAAACACCACCACATGACGATTTTATCCTTGTATTTATTCGGCTGGATGTTTAACCTACGGACGCCTTCGCTGGCAGATGTGGAGAGACGATATAGAGCATAGTTAGATAACTACAACTTAGAAAAGACCCCGGCTAAATAGGGAAAGTTTGTCAAGTCCCTTAGCCGGGGTTTTTTCTTTTCCTGTTTAGCCGGCCACACGATTGGAGGCAGTCATGCTAGACATAATTACACAGCGGCTCACGGTAGCTGATTTCCTGAAGGACGTGGAGCCGAAATACCCCGAATGGGGTACTGACCTACGGACAGCGATTCCCGATGGATTGGAAGACATGCCGTTTATCAGGAAGGGCTTTGAGCTTTCGCCTGATGACCTGGAGTTTCCGCCAGGTGCGGAGCGGGAAGAAGTAGCTACCATTAGCACGTTGGCACTGGACAGAGATCAGGAAGTGCTGTTGCCGGAAGGTGCTGACCTACGATTCTACAAAAAGAATCCTATTGTGCCGTATGCTCATGATTACTGGGCGCTTCCTGTTGGGACTAGCTTATGGGTAAAAATCGACAGCAAGGAATCGCCTACTGCTTTAATAGCCCGGACCAGATATTCCAGCAAAGAAGCTAACCCTATCGGCTACCAGGTGTTCCTATTGCACAAAGAGGGCATACTCACAGCTAAGAGCGTCGGCTTTATACCTATGAAATGGATCGATCAGTCAGATGATAACTACGTTGATGCGGTGAACGAATGGCGCGCACGTCGCGAGGCACAGGGCATCAGGAAAGAAGGCGACCCGCGCCGTATCTATACGAAGTGGATGCTGTTGGAGTATTCCCCTGTGGCTGTGCCATCTAACCCAGAGGCAGTCTCGATGGCCATATCTAAGGGTGTATTGACCCTTGAGGATGCTGAAGCGCGGGGGCTTATAGAGCCTGACGAAGAGATAGACGAAGTTACCCCCAACACGGACGAGGTGAATCAGCCTTCAAGACTACACCCTGACGATCTCGCATTGATTGTTGATGCTATATCAGCGATAGGAGAGAAGCCCGAACCTGTAGACGATGAACCTGAACCGATAGACGAAAACATTATTGAGATAGAAGACCCTGCTGAAGAGGTCAATAATGAAGATATAGACATCGACCCTGAAGCGATCAGAGCTATGGTGGCGGAGATCCTCGGCAAGCCGGACGATATAGAGACAGAGCCGTCACCGGATATAAAGCTACGGCTTGAGCGAGGAGAGATCTTTCCTGTGGAAGTGTCAGGCTAATGCTGGAGGTAGGTTGCACAGCTATCAGGCTAATGCTGGAGATACTAGCAGATTGGTAATCGACCAAAATTATGTAAAACACTAACACGAGGTATAGATCATGACTAAGGAAGAACACGCAGAGCTAGTAAAGCTTGAAGTACAGAAGACCTTGAAGGCTATCGAAGAGGCAAAGGAACAGGCTGCTACAGAACTCGATCCCGTCAGTCCTGAGCAGGGCGAGATGATGGAACGGATCAAGTGTCTCGAAGCTGAAAAAATCGAATACGAGAAGACTCTGGAAGCACTGAATGCCCCTGTCGATCCGAAGCTAGATCCCGAAAAAGACCCGGATGAGCCGGTGAAGCACCAGTTTACATCAATGGGTCATATTCTTCATGACATAATCAAGGCAGGCGAAGGCGGTAGGGACGAAACCGATGAGTTGAAAGATTGGCGGAAGTATTCTGAGGAGAAAGCCGCAGGCGACCCCACTCAGTCAGCCGGTTCTGCTGAAGGCGGCGGCTATCTGCTGCCTGACGAGTATGCTAACGATGCGTTTGTGCGCCAGACGGAACGCTCTGCATTCATGCAGAATGCGATGGTTCTCCCCATGACTCAGCAGAGGCTCCGTATACCTGCCATGATGGGCTTTGACGAATCCAGCGGGACGTATTACGGTAATGTGGCCTGGGCGTGGAGTAATGAGCTGAAAGAGGTCAGTGCCACAGACATCCAACTGGAACAGATTGAGCTGGGCCTGGAGAAGTTGACAGGCATGGTCTATCTGAGTGACGAGATCCTGAAGTGGGCGCGGCCAGCTATACAGCCATTGGTTGACAAGGCGTTTGATGTTGGGCTGAATCGTGCGCTGACTAAAGCGTTCTTACGAGGTACGGGCGCAGGACAGCCGCTGGGCGTTCTGAACGCTAATGCCCTTATAACCATTGCCGCAGAGATTAACCAGGACGCGGATACCTTCCTGCTGAATAACATGCTGAAGATGCAGGCGCAGTTATACAGCACAGACGAGAACCCGACTGGGTTATGGTATGCCAACAGGACGCTCATTCCGTCTATGGCTGTCATGACATTGCCCGGAGGCACTGCAAGCACGCCTATGTTCATGGTGGCCGCGCAGCCTAACCTCCAGTATTCGCTGATGGGCTTGCCGCTTCGCTTCTCGACTATCATGTCAAACAAGGGTGACGTGGGCGACGTGGTTCTGATGGACCCGACGCAATATTTCGTCGGCGTTCCTACTGGTGGAGCCGCCGTCGAGGAGGCAGCCAGCATCCACGTTAAGTTCATATATGGCCAGACGGCGTTCAAGTTTACTACCTGGATCGCTGGACAGCCTGCATGGAGAACGAAGTTCACGCCTGAATTCGGTGACGATATGAGTCCGTGGGTAACCCTGGCAGCGAGATAATCAAAATACAAGCGAGGTGAAACAATAATGGCTGAGGAACTAATCAAAGATACTCAAGTTGTAGAAATCATCGACCACGCCGATCACAATGGCGTGGCGATAGACGGCAGCACTTACCTGCTGGGCGACGCATGGACCATGCGTGATTATGGTCACGCTACCGTGATAATTACCGCAGGAGCCATGACAGGCACGCCGGCTGTGACCATAAAAGAGTCAACGTCCGCTCTCCTGGCAGGAGAGCAGGCGTTTGCGTTCGATACGGTATACATCAATTCCGCCTACGGGTCGCAGAACTCGTATACCAAGACGACAGTTACAGCGAATACCTTTGACATATCGGCAACCAATTACAGCACTTACGTCATCGAGATCGACGCATCCGACATGGATGCTGACGACAGTTACGACTGGTTGCGTGTGGATGTAGCGACAGATGCCAACTCCAATACTTTCGGCGCACTGGTGATCTTGTCACAGCCGAAGTACAGGGCTAAGGCCGGCAATATGCCGTCCGCCATAGTGTAGCTTAACCAGGGGGACGGTTTTATCATGGTTGTAGAATTCTTGAGAGACTGGAAGGCATTTAAGAAAGGCACTCGGATGACACTGGAGCCGGGCGACCTTATCAAGCGGGGTATCGTCAAGCAAGTTCCTGTCGATACCCCCACATCAAAGATGCAATCCAGACCGCGGAAAAACAAGATGCAAATTATGTCAATTAACAAATAGGGGGACATACAGCGCATTAAGCGGACGGAGGAACATAATGGGTGTAGCAAAAATCCATTCACGACAGTTAGATGGTGGAGCACAGGTATTTTACGAAGCGGATAACTACGGAGTTATAGCATATCTACTGACTATAGCACCGGATGTCATCACGATAGGCAGCGCAACCCAGGACGTTGATTTCAAGGTCTTTGTTGGCGGCACTAACAACCACGTTGTATTCGATGCCGGAGCCGGCACGGTGGCTTTCACCGGTGTCGATGTAGAGATAAGTGGCGACCTCGATATATCGGGCGAGGATATATCAGTCGATCAGGGCCAGTATATTTGGCTCGATGGGATGGCCGGCGGAGAGTACATCCGATCTGACACTGCTGGCGACCTGATGGTGAACGCAACCACTAATTTCAATATCGCCATAGGTGGCACTGATGAGATAAACATTAGCGCGACCACAATGGACATGAACGCCAACTCAATCACCGACGTAGGAGATATAGAGGTAACCAACGCCGCAGGGCCGACCTTACAGAATGAAGCGGCTACAGCGACTAACCCGACCCTGATACCGAACCGTGCAGACGAGACAACCGGTATCGGTTGGGCTACTGCTGAGATTCATATAGTGATCAGTGGCGGAGATGAGTATGACTTTTCAGCCTCTGGTCTTGATATGAATGGGAACACGCTCGACGAAGTAGGCACAATCGACCTGGATGGCAACCTCGACACGTCAACACAGGCGTCGGATATTATCATCATAGCTGATACCGATTCTGCTCTGGAGATCTTCGATAGCACGACTAAGTTTCTGGATATTGACACACGGGTAACTGTTACCGCCGTGGCTAATATGACCCTGACGGGTATGCCAGCGACTATCGTTGCTGCTGGTGGCGTAACTCATAACCTTCTCTCGCTGGTGCCTGGCACGACTACTCTGACAGGTGCAACGGGTGTCAACGCCATGAACGGCTTAGGTCTGACCATTGCACAGCCGACCGTCACAGACGCCGCCGCTTCGACAATAGCGGTAGCCTCGACTGTCTATATAGCCGCCGCTCCTGCTGCTGATGATGCCGCCACTATAACGGCTGCCTACGCGCTGAACGTTGCGGCAGGCATTTCATACTTTGGAGGCGTCATAAGCGCAGCCAGTGACATAACCATAGCTACAGGGCAAGCGATTACCACACTCGCCGAACTCACACTGAACAGCGTTGATCCTCTCACCATACAGATAGGCGGAGTTGACGCCCTTCAGATGGATGAGGCTGCAATAGCCGCTTTCGCTGGTGCTGCTGATACCGCTGGTCATGCTTTCTATGTAGAGACAGAAGACGGTGGAGCAGACGGTGGCGCAGGCACAGGCCGCGCTGGTGGCGCTCTCAGCGTCAAGACTGGCGACGGGTCGGTCTCTGCTACAGCGACCGCAGTCGGTGGCGCAGGCGGCGCTCTCTCGCTTATCACAGGCGCAGGTCTAGCTGGTAACACCACTGGAAACGGTGGAGTTGGTGGTGCGATAGCGATTACTGCTGGAGCCGGTGGAGACTCAGGCGCAGGCGCAGCCGTTGGCGGAACAGGTGGAACGATTACCCTGACCGCCGGTGCTGCTGGCGGTGCTGGTGGTGGAGTAGCTGGTTCGCCTGGTAAGATCAATATCGGTGCTGGGATTTTTGGGTTTCAGGTGCAAACTATTGGCATGTCCGGTGGAAATATAACCCTGACAATGGTTCCAGGTACGCCAACAGGTACGCTGATGACTGGTAATATTCTATACGCCGATGCCGAAGGAGGCACTCCGAATCTACTGCTTCCGCATGAGGCTGATTGTGCCGGTATGGTGCTTTGGGTCATGAATACCGGCGGAGAAACTATCGAGTTGCAAAACGATGCAGGTGGTGGGGTCCTCCAGATAGCCACCGCTGAAAATGGTTGCGTGACCTGCGATGGAACTACCTGGTTCGGCTGGACTGGTGTGCTGTAAACAAGGCGAACCGTAACAGGCGCGGGGCGGCCTAAACGCCCCAGGAGGTCGCTATGAAAGATAAACGGAAAGGCAAGCCCGTTAGGGTGACGAAGGATGAGCTAATTGTGGATGAGAATGCTGACGATATGCTTAGTCAATTTATTAGGGGCTGTGATGGAGACATCAATATCAATTTGCCCCGAATGCGAGGGAAGTTCAAGCGGAACAAGACCAACAAACGGATCAAAAGAATCAAATCTGGCTAACGAGCCGCAACTCCGACAGGGGGACGTTATGATACTGATTTTAGGAGAAATTAGGCCAATGATTGACGTGTTGCCGCAAGTGATAGATGTAGACAACCTTCCCACAAAGACAGGCTACTGGCTAGGCAGGGCGTTGGTGGATCTACTCAAAGAACACGCACCTTACGAGGAGGCGCGGCAGAAGCTTATTCTGGAACACGCCAAAAAAGACGATGATGGCGAATTGGCAACCAAGCAACAAGGCGATATAATGGTCTATGTATTCGACGACCCGGAAGCGTTCAACCTTGCGCTGAAAGAGATCGCTGACGAAGAGATAGAGATCAAATACAACCCGGTAAGTATTGACGCCTTTGGTGATGCACAAATCAAAGGAACCGTCCTGCTGAAACTTGGCCGACTGATAAAAGACGACGAGGATATACCGCCGCTGACGGTGGTAGAATAACCACGAGGGGGCATAATTTAGGTGGGAACAAGGCGGGTTCAATGTCCCCCGAACCCGTCCCCACCATTATAAAGGAGCGTAATAATGGCAGCGTCAGACATAACCTTATCAGATTCAAGGAAAATAGATAGCATGTCCTGGGCGTGGACTTCGAGTGCTGGCGGTGCTTATTCACAGGTTAGCCTTAAAGAGAGCGGCACTATCGAGCGGGTAGTGATCGACCCAAGCGCCACGGCGCCCACGGCATTATACGATATTGTACTTAACGATGAAGACGGTCACGATGTGCTGCAAGGTATGGGCCTGAACCTATCAGCGACAGTCACTACTCAACTTATATTAGGCGACAAGCTACGTGTATTTGAGGACACTGACGAAGAGCTTTATCAGACGAATCTCACCGGCGGATCTGATGCCGATATAGCCGGCACTGAATTGTTCACCAGCAACATAGACCTCACGAAAGAGACCGGCGCAGCGATAGACTTTGCCTTCGACGCATCAGGCGCGACTGACGACCTGGTGCTTGCTCTGTATAAACGTCGCCTATCAACGTGGGTAGGCACAGAGATAGCCGTCTGGTCCGCAACAGTAGACAGCGACGGCACTGCTGATATATACCATTTCGATATTGACGAGTCTTACGGAGCGGGATATTTCAGATGGGGTATGGTACGCTCAGGAGTTACTGATACATTCGATATAAACGTCCAGATGCGCCGCTATCATGATAACCAGTTCCGAGGCATAGCCTTCGACGGGACGCTCACGCTGGTTGTATCCAATGCAGGTAACGCCAAAATTGGCACATTCAAGATATATTGGAGTTAGTCATGGCAGAGCAACCAGAAAATTATACAAGAACTGTGATAAGCGACCCGGTGGCGACTACTGTATACGGTGGCAGGGCTGTAGTCAGAAGCGAAGTGCTTGCGGACGTGCTGATCAGGGAGCTATCCAGGGCAACCATCACGACAACGGTAACGACTTACGATGGCGAAACTGATGAGGTTATTGGCGATCCGGTAGTGACTGTGGAATCCACCGATACACCCACAGGAACACGAAAGACCTTCCCGCTGGACATTATCGACTTCGAGACAGCCGCTACACGTAACACCAAACTCGCTGAACTCAGGACGCGTATTCTGGCATGGATAGCCGCTGACGAGGCGTCTGATGCTACTGAGTCGTTCATACAGACTAAGCTGGATACCTTCTTAGAGAATATAGGTGAATGATGAGCAAGATAATAAAGCCGCCTTCATACCGTACTCAGTTAGCCCTCCCGCGTGGAACTAACCGGGGTCTGGAGCTTAACTGGATCATCAACGAGCATCAGACCACCACGCTCTATGATAGCTCACGACATGGGCGTAATGGCGCTCTAACGGACGTCGTGGCTTACGGGCGGCTAGACCTCGACGGCAGCACCGCGTTGGCAACAGTGGCGCGTATAGCTGACCTGACAGACTTCACCGCGTGGATACAATGGAATCCTGATGACATTACCTCTATCAGATCACCGCTGATGCGTATGGGCGACTTTATTATTGATCAAGTTGATGACGATATTGTGGCTGGCAAGACCACCGTTGGCTACTCTGAAATAACCACAACGGCTGCCGCTGTGCTGACTGTTGGCGCACGGCACGATATTTTCCTGACACGTATTGGTAACGACTACACGCTCTACGTGTTTGATGCTAACGGCGCATTGACCGCAGCGACATTCACCAATAGCGATGCTGTGTTATCAACGCTCACCAATCTCATCATAGGCAGCGATTCCCGCACAGCGTTTGTGTTCCCGGCGCTCACGCCCGCGAACCTCACTAGCGAGAAGGCTATCGTGATCAACGCATCTGACAATGTGCAGATAAGCTCAGGGTCGCCGTCGTTGAATAATCCTGCCACTGCGGAGAATCTTAATTCCGCCCAGGGGACTTGGGAGGTGTGGTTTAAGTCTAATTGGAATTCTGGCGACGGCATGACTCGGTTCTTTGTTAATGTAGGGCCTGCAACCGGGACTCCTAACCGAATGTTCTTGTGGATTGCTAGTGATAGTCTTGCGTTTGGAATAGTTGATAAAGATAACGGATCGCATAGTGTTACCATTTCTACTGCCAGTTTGTTTAGCGCAGATACTTGGGTACATCTAGTCGCTACATGGGACTTGAAAAATGACGCGATGGCATTGTATGTGGATGCTGTTCTCAAAGACGATGCAGGACATGGGCTTTCGTCTGACTCACTGGATGATCTGCCATCTACAATAGACATCGGACATAGAGATGCGGGCAGTACAATCAACGGCTCTCTCAAATATCACCTGAGAAACCGTCCACTCACAGCCGCAGAAGTCACAGCCCTATACAATAGTGGCGATGGTCATTTGGACACGATGGTAGTAGGCCCAGATACCGTCGCTTTTGACCAGTTCACAGATGAGAGTACCGGCGTGACCTATCACCCACGCCAACAGAAGATTGACTCAATATCCACCGTAACCTTAACGATGTCCATAGCCGCTGATGGTAGCTTGGTCGCTGGCGAAGAAGTCGTTGTATATGATGATAGTGACCCCGCTAACGTAGTGTATACCACCGTTGCAACAGTATCAGGAACTACAGTAACCGTTGACGATAGCTGTGCCGCTGTGACTGGCACGAATAAGACTATTACCCGCAACCTGTTCGTTGATGGCGGTTTCGAGTCGGCTGGCGTTGCTAACATAACCGTAGGGGCTAACCAGACGGTCACGAAGGATAGTAGCGTTGTCAAGTTCGATGGGCAGTCGCTAAAGGACGTATACGCCGCCGCTGACGACAACGATGAGTCAACCATAGCCACCATGACGCTTGTATCAAGCAACGACTACAGCGCACGTCTATGGATACGCCCTGATGAAATGCACGACAACAGCACTATTCATATTGACATTGACGGATCAGCTACCCCGATATTGACTCGCGAGATCGGGAAGTCTCTTGACGATAGGGGAAATTTTGCGAGAAGCTTTGATCTGGGTACAGCAAATCGTTATGCGGTTGCAGCAAATAATACCATTCATGATATAGGCCTACAGGATTGGGGAATGTGGGCCTGGGTGCGATTGCCTGCTGATACCGATTCCGGACAGCATTATATTGGGGGCAAATTTGAGCAGGCAACCGAAGATGGGTATACATTTGATACTATTGCTGGACTTACGCAGGGTTTCATGAGAGAAGGAGCGAACCACGAGTATCGTATTTTTGGCAATACTGATATTAGGGATGGGAAGTGGCATTTTGTCGCTATTATAATCGATCGAGATAATATTGCTAATTGCAAAGTCTACTTGGATGGTAGCGAAGACGGCACGACAAACAAAATAGGCGCTCTTGCTGATGTAGATTCAATAACCAATGCGGGAGTATTCAATCTAGGCCGCAGAGGGGATGGAACGAGTGCTGCAAAGAACTTTCCCGGCGAAATAGCCGAGTGGGGCATAGCCTACCCCGCCGACATAATGGCAGTCGGTGAGATGGGTGAGGCTGGTGCTATACTGGATATGTTCAACAACCCGTCAGACTTGACGCAGTACCCCAACTTCGAGGATGGATGGGGCTGTGATGACAACGCAGCAAACACTACCGTTGTGGGCGCAGTCAACAACCTGACAGCCAGTGCCAACACCGAAGACTTCGCCACACTCGTATGGAAGTATTACGAGATGTCGTTCACCGCTGACCAAGCTGCGATAACGGCCAACCTGCGTATTGACGGTGCTGGTGCGGGGGCTAACAGCGCGACGGTGTATCTTGACCAAGCTGAGATATTGGAACAGCTGAAGATTGACCCAGGACAAGAAGGCAACTTTACCGCAGGATTAAACGATTTCTGGGGGAAAGTAGGTGCATTGACTGTCGCAGAAGAAGCGAGTATAGTGCATTCAGGATCTAAGTCTCAGAAAGGTACTCACGCCTCGCAAGGCGGCAACGTTTTCCAAACGACTACTGTTGTGGCAGGTGCTTATTATACCGCTTCCGCCTGGGTGAGGTCTAACTCAGATAAAATAGTGTTGGGCTTGGGTGATAGTTCCTCTGCAGCCTTAGCGGAGGTCGCGGTGGCGCATTCAGGTGGCGATACTTTTGAGTTGTTGCGCGTTACGTTAAAAGCGTCTGATACTAGCAAGCGAATAACCATAGGCGCATCAGAGCCTACAACCGCCGTTTGGTATGCGGACGACGTAACCTTAGTCTGGTTAGACGCCCGCGCTGCTCCGACAGCTAACAGGGTGCGGGACTTCGCGGATGGCAAGGTGGAGGGCGTGGCGGTGTGGAACAGGGGCATGAACGCGACAGAGGTGAAGCGCAAGCGAGACTTTGTATACGAGGGGGGCAAATAATGGCGATAATTAGCTTACAAGAGACGGTTGACTTTCTGGGTGTACCTATCACGGGGTCATTCTCGATCACCGCTGTGAACGACACGATGGTGTTGACCAGCAGCGAAGGCGGGCCTGCGAATGTAGCCCTTGACGATGGCACATACGAGCCTGCTGAGTTAGCCACTGAGCTACAGACGCAGATGAACGCCGACAACACGCTCACAGGGTCCGGGACGATCACCTTTGCGGTATCATACAGCACAACCACATTTAAGTTCACCATTGACGCTACAGTCGGGAACACTATCGCATACACAAACACGGGATCAGATGCCGGCGTAACGATGGGATTCGACTCTGATAAGGCCGCCGCACAGACCATAACCAGCGATAATGCAGTAACCGGCGGCGCGCCTGATATTATCGACACGCTGAGAGAGGCTGTTATCGCATGGGTGGAGAGCTACTGCGACAGGACATTTGAGAGTACCACATACACCAACGAGCTATACGATGGGGGTGGGATGTACCTTTACCTGAGAAACTACCCCACGGCAGTCGAAATGCGGATCTCTATCAGCAGAACAAGCGCTATACAGGTCAAGAACGAAGCCGGGGATGCTACCAACGCGTCAGTATCTATTGATGAGGATGGTGTGAACCTGGTAGTAACTGGCGGGACGAGCGTTGACAGTTCCACGGTTGACTTTGACACATACACCACCATGACCGCTGTGGTGGATCAGATAATAGCTGTTGGGAAGAACTGGACGGCGGAGCTAATCGACTCTGACTATGGCGACCTGCTATCGACTGAACTGCTGGAGATGTTCGGTAGCTACTGCGGAGCGCGGGCAAACACTACAGCGCAATGGCTGGATCTACCCATGCCTTCGGAGCCGCTATCTGATTACCGGGTGAACCGCTCCAATGGCGAACTATACCGCAACTGGGGCTGGCCATCAGGTTATGAGAATATATCCATCACGCACACATCCGGCTACTCTGCGGCGCTGATGCCAGACGACCTCAAGACCTCGCTATTGATAGCTGTCCAGACATTGTATACGCTGAAAGATACATCTTCTTTTGGTATTGCCGAATTCGAGCAGGGGAACTACAGGATCAAGTATCTGGCTGATATGCCAAAGGAAGTAATAACTACCTGGGATTTCTATAAGAGGATCGTGATATGATATTCGGGACCAAAACCACAGTGACTATCAAGCGCAGGATCGAAGGCGATAGGAACGCAGCGGGCGAGCCTGACGAGGACTGGGCGAACGTCGCTGGGAGCGTCAATATCAAGGTGAATATCCAGCCGATAGACATCCAGCGCCGTGCAAAGATAGAAGACGCGGGGCTGATACAGGGTCAGATAGTGAGGATATACTTAGAGCCTAACACAGCTATCAAGGAAGACGACAGGATATACGACTCGAAAAATTACTATGTAGTGCATTCTTTAGAACCGTGGCCGACGCATATCGAGGCGACGTGTTCGGTGACAGCTAGACAATAAGGAGGAAGACATGAAAGAGCTATGTATCGGTAACCGAGACGGGAAACATATTCTTTTCAACATTGGCGGTGGTACTGTATTTCAGTGGCATATACAAACACACAAAGGCCATATTACCTTCTGGGGGTTGATGCGTGGATCTTTAGACTATTTTCAATGGGGAAGTAGTTTCAAGATTCTCAATCTCATGTTTAGTTGGCGTACTTACGGTAAGCCCAAAAGACCTAATCCTAGAAGGACGCTATATTTCAATCGGGGGCGCTATAGACGCGAGGTTGCAGAAAGGGTTACTTCCTATGATCGCGAAGGTTATTATGATATTGCCCTCAGAATTCGACATAACTACAATGTTGAAACTATATGGCCGGTAAAGAAATTTAAGGGGTTAGAGCATAGCTGGTTGATACAGGATATTGTCAGACTCGAAAAGGTGCAAGCGTGAAAAAATGGCTATGCAATAGGGGGCAAATTAAAAAAATCATAAGTTAAGTTACCAAAGAGGGGGATATAATGCAGATCAATTCGATAAACGAGGCAGAGCATAACACAGCGATACTCATTTTGACAGCAGAGCGGCAGGAGCTTCTGCGCCGTCGAGAGATGGTGGAGCAGTTGGAGGCGAAGGTCAGAGGGCTTGATCAAGAATGCGAAGAGCGTAAGGCAGAAAACGGCAAGCTTCACGAAGCGAACCGGAAGCTAAAAGGCTATATAAAGGATCGCGATACCGAGATAGAGGAATTGAAGAAGGCTATATGTTCTCGCGATAACCTGATCAACATGCTTGAAGAAGATACTGAAAACTTGCGATGCGAACAGAAAAAATTGATACAAAAAATCTCTACTAAGGATCATGAGATAAGACGATTGAATAAGATGAATCCAGAGTGGGTAAGGGAGGTCAGACAGGCCGAAGCGAGGGTTGAGCAATTAGAAGAAGCCAATGAGAAACTTAAAGGCGACGTAATGGAACGCGATGCTGAAATATTGAGATTGAATGAGAAATGGCAATAACTCAACAGACATTCGAGACAATACGGACTGCGCTTGCCTCTGATACAGGCTTCACTACAGCGTCAGGCTCGACCACAGCGACCACTGGGGGTATTACTCAGGGTACTGTCGTTTTGACGGTAGCGAGTGCCTCTACGTGGTCAGCAGGGCATGGTATACGCATTGCTGGTGCAGGCATCGGCGGTGGGAGGCTGTTGACGTGGGTGGAGAGCATCAATGGTACTGAGTTGACGCTACATTCGCAAGCTGCCACAACGGTAGTAGCTGCGGCGGTGACTCACGATGATAGATTCGTGATAGCCGCGAATCAGATCAAGCCGGCGTCGGGAAGCTTGCCGGTGGTGTTCCCGTGCTGCGATATTCGCATGAGCGGCGCTGAAGGCTCTGACTTCAACGATTCGTCTGCTGGTGAGGTTTATATATACCTATATTACCAGTCAGAGCCGGGGTCTACAGGCCAGCCGTTGACCGTGTTGAACATGATGGCTGATAGGGTCAAGGATCTGCTGCACAAGAAAGAGAACAATATATCCAACGCGGCTGTTCGCATACAGCTAATGAGAGAAGCTTACAAGTCGGGTATCATTCCCGAAGAGGACATATCTGAGACAACGCATAGTCAAGCTATCAGATATAAATATATGTCTAATATAGCTTGACGCGTTGGGGGACGTTAAGGAGATCTAAAATGGCTGGTAACGAAAATGTAGGCCTGACAGGTGCTATTTATTATCATGCAAGCGCAGTGACTAACGAGTCCGCCAACGAACTGGCTGAGTTTCGTGGAGGATGGACAGCAGAAATTTCAGAGGAGATAGAGGAGTGGTGGGGGCAGCAGAGAACCCGTAAGGACGCCACGATGGTGAAGCTGGATGTGGTCCTAACCATTGACGAGGTGGCATTTAAGCCATCGAACTTGGAAGTAATCTGGGGAGCTACTAAGGATGACAGTGCAGTCTTTCTCAAAGACGCTTCTGGCAGTACAGCAGCTACCAGTTATACTTTCAGTTCATCCACTACAGGGCCGCCTGAGTTGCAGTATTTGATCGAATGCACCCTTGACGGCAATACCTTCCAGGCGTTTGTTGCTGATGGAATTGCGATGAGTTCAACGATCAACTTCACCAACCTGGAATATGTGGTCCAGAATTTACAAATTATGGCTTATGGCGCGACTGGCTCGCTGGTAGCGTTTTTGTTAGAGCAGTAAACCGCCTTGCGCGAAAGGAAGGTGAGGCGTAATGAACGAACACGTAGCATTAGACGGAAAGCTTTTTGCTGGAGTTGCCGGTTCGGATGACGTTATCAACACCGACGACTACAGGATCGCCGACTTCCGCGGTGGCGTTACTGGCAATTTCGACGTAACTATCGTGGATTGGTATGGCCAATCGAGAACTCGTAAGGGAGCGACGGCAGTAATAGAAGACCCTCGCATAACGGTTGGCGAGGTAGCCTTCCGACCTGGGGTCTTTGCGGAGATATGCGGCCTTGATCCCGTCCGCTTGCCAGCCACTAAAGGAGTGACGGCAATAACAGCCGGTGGGACAGAGGCGATATTAGCCACTGACCCCGGAACGGATGATGTGTTTGCGGATAATGACCAGGTGATTGTTTGCGACCGGACGGGCCGAATGGTCACAGGTAATATCGACGGTGGACTCGCTGACCAGACGGCAAGCGTTGATGACGGCGCAGGAGCCGCAGTAACGGGCATAGCTGATGTTGGCTTAATGGCAGATCTGGATTACAGCAATTCTCAGCACTTCACCCGAGCTGATAATATACTGTTCGACATAAGCACAGGTCAGGATTATTCCTGCGCTATATGGTTCGAGCGACGGCGCGAGAGCGTGGCCGAGGTGCTGATGGCAAAGACCTCCAGCTATTCAGGCACAATGGGCGCAACGACCGCAGGGTGGGTGCTATACATTGATGAGACGAACAAGTTGAGGTTTGCTGTCAATGACGGTGTGGATGCTTATATCCTGAACGGCACGACCCCTATATGTAAAGGCGAGACCGTTCACGTTCTGGTTACTTATGACGACAACTCAGCGAGCGACTGCAAGATCTATCTGAACGGGTATGACGATACCGCTTCTCGCACGGGTACGCTTGCCGATATTGGCGACTGTTCTAATGCGCTGGTATTTTCTATCGCTGCGGAATCCGATGGTGGCGCGCCGTTCGATGGCTATATCATGGACGCCGCTGTGTGGGATAACAGCGTCAAAACAGCCGCTAACGCGCTTACGCTGGCTACTACCCCGCGCACGGAGCCGACAGGGACGCCTGACGCATGGTGGCCGTTTACAGATGCCGCCGCTTCCAGTACTTGCGATGACGAGGCGACTGCTGCGAATTCGCTTGACCTGACGCTGGTAGGCGGATTGACAACCAACTACGAAACGCACTCACGAGATCAGATCGCTATCCTATCGGCTAACCTGTTGCACTTCAGTTGGATAGATCAGAAGGCGGGTATCGGTAGCTGGTCAGCTGGAGATGCCGCGACGACTTTCAAGACCAATAATCGGATACGAAAGTATGGCTCACACTCGTTGCAGATCACCAATGGCGACGGCACACAGGCATTCATCAGGCATACCGTTGTTACTGTCGCGACCGTCATGTATCACTTTCACGGCTGGTTTTATGCGCCAAACACCCCGGCGGGGGCTTCACGGCTGGTGGATATAGATCTAACCGCCGCTAAGGGTATCACGGTGACACAGGCAGCTGCTACTACCGGGGCTACCTGGTATGAAGTCATGTTTGACTTCGAGGCTGGCGACACGTCCACCACAGTCGATCTAGGCACTGGCTCAACCACCAATACCGATATAGGCTATTGGGACAACGTACAGATAAGCCGAAGCCTGGTAGACACAGGCGGCTTTGAGACAAATATTGTCGGGTCCAGCTGGGCGACTACTGGCGCGCCTACTGTTGACGACGCTGATGCCTCTGAAGATACCGGGGCGCTGTGTTACAAGATCAACAGCGATACCCCGGCGTCTAAGTACGTCTCTCAGACAGTAACAGTGGTGTCAGGCACAGCGTATACCTTCACAGGTAGGATCAAGTGCGGAACGGCTGAGTCAGCTATCGTGGTGCTTTCTGGAGCCGCTTCTGCAACGCTGGATAATAACCAGGATGCTACCAACTGGGTGACTGTGCGAAAGGACTTTACCGCAGCCACTACTTCGCTCGTTATCAAGATATATGGTGATGGTCAGGACGCACGGTTTGATAACTTCTCAGTGCGTAAGGTAGCGACGAAGGAGTATCATTTCGATACGCTGAAAGAGCTTCCGACGCTGGAGTTCCTGATACAGTTCAAGGACAATAACAGCAAGCTCAACCAATTATTCACCAACGAGGTGAAGGTAATGCTTGGGCCGATTGCTTTAACTAACCTCGATTACGTGGTACACGATCTGGAGTTGATGCCACTAAACGAGTTTGCATACTTCGTGGAGACCTAGATGGCAACTGAGTTCTTTCAAGGACTGGATAAGGTACTCAAGAACCTCGATGCGGCGGAGGGTGCTATCGTAAACGCCGCCGCTCGTGGGATGGGTAAAGCCGCGCTTTTGACAGAGGCGCATATCAAGGTTAATTATAACCGCGAACGTACAGGCAAGGGCTTTACTGATAGAAGTTCACTATTGAGAAACAGTATTGGCAGCGCGGTAGTGGTTGCCAACAAAGATTTTATCATGGGATACGTCTTTGCTGGCAAGGATTACGCTGTTTATGTAGAGAACCGATGGTCGGGGAAGTTCGCTTTTCTTTGGCCGGGTGTTCAGGATATGAAGACCAAAATCTTTGCTATATTAGCAGAGGAAACCAGGGGGGCAATACGATGAACTTTTTGGAGCTATTACAAACACAGACTGACAAGGTGACACTGAACGAAATGATCCTGGTAAAGAAGCACCTACCCGATAGGGTAAAACGCCCGGTGCCTGCTTGTATGTATATCGAGACCTCTACGGATGAACTGGCTGAGGTCCGGGCAAATCATAAAGTATTGCTTGACGCGGTAGATAGCTTCTTGGCCGATAAGAGCAAGAAAACTAGCCTGAGCGAGGTGGTTGAGGCTTTGACAGTTCAGGACTCAGTAACGGAGCTAGATTACGAGGTATTCAATCTGCTCTGCTGGATCATAGCGCGACGTGAGAAACCCGAAATCGCTCTTGAGGATATTGGCGACAAGATAGGGTTGAACGATATTGCGGGCGTGAACGCAATCACCAAAGAAGTGATATATTTCTACACGAGCCATACGCGTGAATCCATTGAAGAGACTTACGAAACTCCGGAGGTCAGCGAAACGCCAAGTGCAAACCCTACACCATCGGAGACCAGTTCCGAAACCTAGAGGCAATCGCCTTCATGCTGCTGGAGGCGGGGCATACGCGTGACACGGTGTTGGAATACGAGCTACCATATTTGTACGGTTATACGCAAAAGAAGTTTGACATGAGGGAAGAGGAGAAGGATTACAAGACTGGAGCGCATACTAAAGACGGATGGCAACAGAAGGGCAATAAGCGCACTAAGACGATAACCTCTGATCAGATGCTCGCAAAGCTCAGAGCGAAAGGACAAAATGGGAGCAGGTAAGGGTAACTTAGGAACGCTCAGGGTCGGGATCGAAATGCCCACTAAGGTATTGGCGAGCGATGTCAATAAGGCGGGTAAAGAACTCACCGGCTTAGAGAAAAGCACCAAAGCAAAAATGGCCAAAGTTGGTGCCGCTCTGGTAGGTGTAGGCGTTGCTGTTGGGGTAGGTGTAGGCGTTGCTGTTAAACATTTCGCCACGTTCGAGAAGAGCATGAAGAACGTGCAAGCCATTTCTAACGCTACCCAGAAGGAATACAAAGAACTTTCGACCTTTGCTCAGAAGATGGGCCGCGATACTGCTTTCTCTGCGCGCGAGGCTGCCGACGGCCTGTACTTCCTTGCGAGTGCCGGTTTTAGCGTACAGCAACAGATGGAGGCCACCGAGGGTATACTTGCTCTCGCAGCCGCGACCCAGAGCGAACTTGCCGCCGCTTCTAAGGTAACCGTAACAACCCTCTCTGCTTTCAACCTTGCCGCCACTGAATCCGGGCGCATTGGTGACGTCTTCGCAAAGGCTATATCTGCCAGTCAGGCAACGCTATCGAAAATAGATACAGCCTTGCCCTTTACCGCAACGCTGTTTAATGATCTGGGTTGGTCAGTTGAGCAGAACGTTGCCGCACTATCGCTGTTGTTCGATAAAGGGCTTGACGCTTCCACTGCCGCGACACAACTCCGAACGGCCATAAAGGGGTTATTAGATCCCACCAGCAAAGTTCACGAAGGGTTAAAGAGCCTGGGCTTGACGATTGAGGACGTGTCGCCCAAGACCAAATCTTTTGCAGAGATCGTGCGTACCTTCGAGGAAGCCGGGCTTGATGCTGCCAGCGCCGCTCAGATATTCGGCAAGCGCGGTGATGCTATGTCAATACTGGCGCAGACCGGTGCGGGGCGTTTGGAAGAATTCACAAAGGCATTAGAGGACTCTGGCGGTGCAGCGCAAAAGATGGCGGACATACAACTTGAGGGTCTAAGCGGATCTCTGACTATACTAACATCGAGCATCACGGGAGCGGCTATAGCCTTTGGCGAACAGCTTGCGCCAATGGCGACGAAAGCTGCGAAGGCACTGACTGAAGTGGTCAACGTCTTTGGCAACCTACCTGAACCTGTACGAAACTTTATAGCCGTTGGAACGCTTGCTGGTGGTGCGTTGGCTGGCATCGCAGGCGTCAGTCTATTAGTTATTTCACGCCTACCGCAACTAACAACAGGCTTCGCTCTAGCAATCCCGAAAGTGGTAGCTTTTGGAGCAGCATTAACGCCGGTGGGGGTCGCTCTGGGAATCGTGGCTATAGGGGCTGTAGCGGTGGTAGCGGGTTACAAGCTGATCGATAAAGCACTTGTAGACGGTAGAGCAGAACTAATAAGTTATAATACTGTCACTAAAGCGCAACACGGCAACATGGAAAAGATACAAGGAGTTATTGGCAACCTTCGCAAACAGCACGAAGGACTCAGCGAAGCGGTCAAAACAGGACTGACCCACGTATCGCAATTAGATGAAGCCACTGGACAATGGATTGATCTTCCCGTAAAAGAACGATTGAAAGGGATAACCACGGAACTCGAATACTGGGATGCAGAGCTTAGAAGGGCTGGCGGCGATATATGGAATGTTACCAAAAAAACTAAAGAACTCGCCGAAGCCACAAAGGACGGGGCTGGTGATATTGAAAAGTCGTGGGCGGAGATATTAGCGGCGGCCAATGAAGGCACAAAAGAGTATGACAGTTATTATGATCTCCTGATTGCCTCTTTCAACGATTGGACAAGTATTACAGGAAAGGGTTACAGAGCGTCAATTAGTCAACAAGTATCGTATCTTGACGAGTTATTAGTGACTGTTGAGAAAGAGTCAACGGCGTGGATCGGGCTGAGTAATTTACGGGATGATTTAGTTAAGGAGCAAGCGAAAAAACTAACGAAAGCAGCAGAAGAAGAAGAAAAGGAAAGGACTCTGTGGGCAAACAGGCGCGCCGCTCTGGAGACAAAGGATCAGGAAGGTACAGCGTCAAGGGTTGAAGCGGGCAGGCAGAAACAGCAAGAGGAAAATGAAAAGAATAATGTTGCCCTACGGAAGATTTTAGACGATCACGAAAAGGCCGTAACCAAGAAAGCAAAGGAATGGGATGATCGGCGCGCTAAGCTGGAAGTCAAAGATCACGAAGAAACCGCTGCGAGAGTCGAGGCGTTTAAACTCAAAGAACAAGAGCGCAATATAGCCAATAACGAAGAACTCGAAGAAATACTACGCAAGCACTATGCCAAAACAAGAAAACTTAACGACAAGGAATTTGAAAGCGTATTAAAGTTTCAAGCAAAAGAGCTTGGCAATAGAGATGCACAGAAAGCCTTGCTGGAGATGGGTTATCAAGATCGTCTAGCTTCCTTGCAGAAGTTTGGACTCGATACTACAGAATTAGAAAAGTGGCGCACTGATGAGCTGAGGCAAATGCGCTTTGATGAGTGGCAAGATTACGCTGATATAACGGCTGACGGCATGACAAATCTAACCAATACCTTTCATGGCTTGCGGTCTTTGTTTAAGAACAGTATTGACGATCAGAAGGTCTATCACGATACATGGTTGTCGCAGATGACTGACTGGATTACAGCGCAAGCCGATTTGTTAAACAACCTTTTGACATTATGGAATGACGCCAGTACCATTATAAGCAAGATAGCTGGATGGCTTGGCGGCGGGAGTGGCGGCGGCGGGGCAGGTGCTCTCGTGGGTCTTGCACAATCAGGCGCAGTCGGCGGTGGAGGTGCTGGTGTAGGAACTGTAGCTAGTGGCGTCGGTGCTGGTGCGGGAATCTTAGGTAAGATAGGCGGCGGAGCGAAGGCTGCCGGTGCTGGGATTGCTAAAGGCGCGGGCGCTGCCGCAAGTGCAATCGCTCCTGCTTTACCGCTTTTGGCACCGTTAATACTCGCAGCAGGAGCGGCATATTTGATCAACAAATATCACGTACCACCAGGCGCTATGTCTGAAAAGGCGGAGCAGCTATGGTTGGGGGCCATCGAACATCAAGAACTATTGGCATTCAAGGAAAACCAACGGTATGAACACGCCATTGAAAGAGAAAACCAGCTTACCGCCATAGCTGCCGCAAGGCCAGCGGCGGGCTTTGGGGATACACGTAATCCAGCGTTGCTTGCTCATGCCGCTGCTACTGGCGCAGATCTTATGCCGAATATTGTAAGGAGCGATGCTGCTCAAGAATTGCTTAGACAGGAGCGGATGGAAGAGACAGCAAGGGCGGCTATTGGAAACTTTGATGAACTGTTTGCACTTATCAAAGCGGGCAATCCGTTCGCTATGGAGTACCTCGATATAACCAGGCAACTCCAAACCGCAATGGGTTTGACCACAACGGCATCGCAGTGGCTTTCCGATGAACTGGCGGGGCATTCGCTAACCACTGCGCTCGCTTTGTCTACGGGTGAAGCAAAAAGAATGTCCGCTGCACTGACTATCGTTAGTAAAGAATTGAACAACGCTAAAAAACAGATCGACCTTGTGACGTTGGCAGAGAAAAACAGAGCGGCGCTGTTATCAACAGGATTGACAAGTGCGAAAAAAACCATTGATGTCGAGAGAGATGTCTTCGCTCTTCAAAGAGACAGGAAGGCATTGTCCGACCAAGTGCAGGCAGCGCAATTTACCTCAGGCTCAGAATCGTCCATGAAGGAGTTAACGTTCTTGGCGTTAAGGGGCAATCTATTCGCAGCGGAGCAGACGAGGATTCTGAAAGCAGCCGAGGTGGTTAGGCAAACGGAGATAGATATCGCAAATACGAGGTTTCTCCACGAACAAGCTATTCAGCAAGTCACCATTGCGGCGGCGGCGGAAAGACAAGCATTACAAGTAAGAATACTTGAAAGCCAGGCCATTGAAGAGGAGGTGACTCGGCAATTTGATATAGAGTTTGCAGCGGCGCGGACACAGCGCGAGGTTGCTAGGGCTGCTGTAGAAAGCAGAACACAACAATCAGATATAGAATTCGCAAAGGCGCGGGCAGATCGTGAGCGGTTTTTGGCACTGAATGAAAAAAACGCATGGGAGTTGGCGCAAAGACAGCTTCAGCGCGAACAGAACAGGCCGCAGATCAGTCGCGAAGAAATAGCTGCCGCCATAGCTGATCTAATACTGCCAGAACTACGCTCAGGAGGATACATCTAATGGCTGCTAATTTCTTTCTACTAGACCCCGAAGGCTATTATGTAGAATTCGAGAGCGATTACGAGGTAGACGTCTGGACAGCGGAAGACGGGACGGTTAATATTGCGCGGGACCAGGACGCCACGGAGAATCCGGATCATCCGTCTTCGATGAAGATAGCCAGTAGCAGTGATGGCAAGGGCAGCTATATAGACGTATCTACCACCGCGGAGATCGAGTACGTGGTGGAGTTTGATTACAAGGTCACCGCCACTATGGAGATCGACTGGGTGATTTACGACCAGACGAACGGCGCGCCTATCGCTTCAGGAACGCTTGATCAGACAGCCGGCTGGTATGGCTTCTATAGGCGCATATCAACACCCGCTAACTGCGTTACTATACGCCTGTTCTTGCGGGCAGGCACAGCTTCAGGCACGGTCTTTTATATCGACAATATTGGCTGCCGGGGCAATATCATTCTGGAAGACCCCGAATCATCCGCGTATAATAGGTCGTTCCCCTATCAGTCAAACCTTCACAACATGCAGCGCGGGAACGCTATCCAGGACTCTACCAGGGCGCGTATAACCTTTCCGCTGTTCTGGGAGTATCTGACCAACGCTCAGTTTGCGAGCATTATCCGCTACTGCCGATCAGAGAAGCCTTCTTTTTTCGATGACGGCAACCTACCAGACTTTGCTGAGTTACAGTATGCCTATCTGGAGACACGGTATACCTATTCGGGAATAACTAACCCATCAGGCACTAACGTTGCCTATTATGACACCAGTACGTCGCTTCCTACTGCCGAGGGTGACTTTGAGAGTACCGAATTTTCAACTGCGAATTATCAGGCAGTGGATGCTGATGACGGAAACTCTGTCGATATCGCAATCACGGCAGCAGGGGACGTGAAAAAGTATATATATCAAAAATTTGTGCTGGACATATCTGGCGAGTACGGAGTAATTGATGCCATTCAGCGTATGAAAATCAAGTACGTCGGTGAGTGCAATGACGCCTCTGGAAACAACGTTGACGGTATAGTGCTATACGTCTGGAACTCAGCGAACTGGATGCGTGTCGGGGAGTCAACCTCCAGCGATAAGACTACCATAGATTACGTGACTGATGAGCCGGTACAGGCCCAGGACTTCGTTGACATTAGCAATCAGGAGATCACCCTATTGGCGCGGTCGCGGGGGCATAAAGGCTCAGATGGCAACCTGACGCTAAAGAGTTATTATATATCGGTATGGGTGAATCAGGACATGGGGTCTGGCGTCACTCTATCCAGCAAGTTTGTGCTGGATTCATCCGGTGATGTGGAATCAGTAGAGAACCTCACTGACGGCAGTACGTTAGTATTAGATACTGATTACGTGATAGGTGATGGGCTGGATAATCTGAAGGGCATGAGCGAGACGGCTGGAGACCTTATAAAAGTCACATATCAGCCACGGCTATCGGTTACGAAAGCAGGGACGCCTTCGGATCAATGGCATGGTACAGGGACGCCAACAACGCCGCCGCGACGGGTATCTATTACGCTACAATCACTCGATGCCATGACGGAGCTTTAACATGGATACAGGGAATCTTCTTAGGGGCTGGACATTAAGCGATGGCAGGCTATTAGAGCAAGCGATACCTCTGGGCGCAGAGATAGGACGCTGGGAATCTTTCAAGTCGAATACCAACAGAGACAGGCGCTTGCCAGTGGTATCCGTCTGGGTGGAAGGCTATGGTACTGTGTCTGCCAGGGTCAAGAACTGCTCATATACGCGCCGGATAAAAGACTCGCTTCACGAGCCGCTGAACGGCAGTGGGTCGATCACTCTTCAGGATGTCGATGGCGACCTGATAAGAAACGGCACGTCGATCATCGAGCGGAACGACAAAGTAAAAATATGGGCGGGTTTTGGCAGGCATGGCATGAGGCATGGCGACCTGGTGCCGAAATTCACAGGAGCAGTGAGAGAGCCAGCGGTTAATACGCAGCTGAAAGAAGTCACTTTAAGCTTAGAGGATTATGGCTACCTGATGAAACAGGCATTGACGGCTGGCGACTTTTCGGCTTATAACACGCCGGTGCTATTGGTGAACGAATTGCTGGACAGGCTGAACCTGGGGGCTGCTACCTGGGAGAATGAATCAGGCTTGCCGACAACTTTTGAGTTTGGCAATACGACTTTAAGCCGGCGCAACTACTGGGCAATCACTCACGGGGCAACGCTGGGTATTGACTATGTATTCTTTTTCGATGGGAACGGCGATCTTCAATGTAAGCGCAGGGATACGTCTTCAGAGTCGGCGGAAGTATTCACAGATACCGACATAATAGACATACGTCACGTTCAGATGGCTAAGTTGATCAACGAGAAAAGCGTTGACCTGGGAACCGCTGCACCTGTTCCGTGGTCTGCTACTGCCGGAGATTCGTTGAGGTGGGGGCAGGCGACCTATACCAAGCATGATTTTATATCACAAGCGCAGATGGGCGTCTCAGCAGATTACGAGGCAGAGGAGCTATTGACTTCGTGGGACAATATTCTACCCTTTGGGCGTGATTCTGTTAAGTGGTGGAAGTACCCTCGTCAGTTATACGAGATGCGCTGTGCCGCTCATCCTTATTTGACGCTCATGGATAAGATACGGATTGACAGTGACGAAAACAATATACACGGGCAGATGACTATATTGGGCGACGCGGGCTACATATCAAGTGCGAATTACAATCAGACATTATTACTAATGACACATAGGGAGTTATTCTGATGCCTGCTGCGGAACTTGTATTGACCGATACTGTAGTCTGGATCAAATATGCTGCCCTTCCGTATGCTGTCCTACAGGGTTCGCTGTATGCCAATACGCTAGGGCATAACACTGCATCGTTTATCATTGGCCAGAACGTTAGTGGCGCCACGTATTTTATTTGGCGATCCGCCTGTAGGTTCTCCTTTTCCAACATTCCGACTAATGTCCAGATAACTGCCGCGACGTTGAAACTATATGGCCATTCAGATCAAAGTGTGGATGATTTTGATATTACAGTAGTGGGAGGGGATTTCGTAGCCCCCCCAAATACAACCGACTGGAGCAAGGGGCTGACTACAGATTTTGGATCTAAAAATACCAGCACAACTTCTTTAGCGGCTTATAATAACATCGCTATAAATGCAGCGGGGCTGGTATACCTTAATGCTGCCATTCAGACGGGCGAGGTTGAGCTTTATGTCAGAAGCGATTTCGACATCTCGGCCACAGCGCCGACCGCAAGTGAATACTGGACATCCAGGGGGTTTTCAGATGCCAACCCTCCTGTGCTGGAGGTCACCTATGGCGTATTTGGTGAAGATATTTATCCAGAGACTACAATTTTTCCTGTTACCGGTAGGATAGATTTAGCTACTTATTACACCATCAGTAGCTATTTGACCGGGATAGACGATGACCTCTCGGTTTTAGCCGATGGCGCCGGTAACGTGGATCTGGCGGTAGCAAATTATATCTGGTGGACGGGGACAAGCGAGATATTAGGCTACGACAACGGCACCTCTCGTGTGACCGTCACGACACTAGAAGCCACCAGCGGCTTGACGCTTGACTGCGACCTAGTAACAGCCGACCTCACTGTAACCACCACAGGCACGGCTGTCGATTCAACCGTGGCGAATGATGCGCTCTTATCCAACACAGCACACGCCAGCATCAAGGCAAAGATAACTGATAACGAGATTGCTTTTGATGCTATAGCTTCAGCAACGCCAGCTGATGACGAGGCTGATATTTATATGGAGATAGCAACGGGAGATCTATTGATCATAACGAGGGACGATGGACAAGCCGGAGCGAAGACTGATAAGCTTGGCGACTTCTCGGCGATGTAAATTATGAATTATTATCCTAATAGAGTATATCCAGAGACGCCGCAAGCCCCTATCGGGCATGAAGACGTTCCGACGGGGCCTGATCAATATACTTTTGTCTCTTCGTACATACCGGCTATGGTGATCGATATAGTGACCATAGTAGACCATAGTGGCAACTACGAACTGGGAGCAACGAAGGGTATCGAGTGGGATAGTACGGTACGGATCAACCTGAGCGGTGGAGAGATCAAGGTTGTAGCCATGCAGATCAACACGGAATTCGTAGTTGATACGCCAACTCTCACGACCCTGAACATCACAGGCGACTTGATCGTGGCTAACGACTTGATAATAGATGGTGACATAGCCGTCACAGGGACGGTGACTCAAGACTACGTGGCGAGGGATACGCATACGTTGACTCAAACGGCGGAGCCTGGCGACCCTGCGGATAACAATGCGGTGTTTTGGGTAAGTAATGGCACGGGCTTTGGCGATACTGGTGATTTCTGTTGTAAGATAACCGAAGGCGGTGGAACGACTGACTTCACAATATCGGATTATACAGCACTATGAGCTTTCTAAATTCACCTTTTCCAGCAGTAGTGAATAGCACGGACTTCGACCTGATCATGTATAACCGCATAGTCGATGGGATCACCGATCTGACGGCTATCCTCGCCGGCATAGGCGACCAGGATGGCAATATCTCGCTGGCAGCGGCCAAGACCATCGAGTGGGGTAGTGTATCGAAGCTCACTTTCTCCGCGGCTAAGGTCCAGGTTGACCTGCTGGAGGTAGCCTCGCCCTGGACGTTTGGCACATTAGCACCCACAGGCGACACAACGGTATCAAATGACGCCACGGTGGACGTGGGCGGCACATTGACACTGAGCGGGAATCTGAGCGTTGTAGGAGTCATTACTGTACCGCTTATTACCGATACAACATTCACCATAGCGCAGATAGCGGAGCCTGGCGATCCACCTGATGACCAGGCTGTGATGTGGTGCTCAAACGGAACGGGTATCGGAGACGTGGGCGATATAATGCTGAAGATACAGAGCGGCTCGGTGGTGAAGAGTAAAACACTGGTCGATTTCGCATAGGAGGATATTATGGCTGTAGTACCACAGGGAACGCTGGCGACTAAAGTTAATGTTCCGGTTTGGAATGTGCTGGTTGACGCCATCAACGCGAACACTGCACTGACGGCTATAGCCTTGCTATCAGACGGCTCGGTGGAGCTAACCGCTGACTGGGATGCTGGCCCATGGAAGATAACCGCAGAGACGCTTGAGTCTGATGTTGCTACCAGCACGCCACCGCTGGTAATAGCGTCCACTACAGTAGTGGCGAATCTGAATGTGGATCAAGTTGATGGCTTTGATATAGATCAGGCGCTGCTGATCGCTTCTAGCCCTGCGTTTGTCACGCTCACCCTGTCCGGGGCGCTGATAGCCACTGTGGACAATATCGCTGACGGCGATCTCACGCCCAGCGTATCTGGTGGTGTGAACTTCAAGACAGCAAACTCTACCGCAAAGACCATAACCAATTTTGACGACGGCGTGAACGGGCAGATTATCAATATCATTGCTGGCGATGACGACACAACAATAGCGTCTAATGCTAATATAAAGCACAACGCTGGCTCTGGTAGGGTGATGGGTGAGTACGATGTGGCTAAGTTTATCCATAACGGCACGCTGTGGGTTGGTGCTGGCTACGAACAAAACAGCGCATGAGGTGAGATATGAAGAGAGCAATACACGTAATAATACCCATTCTGGCGGCGATACTGGCCGTCCTGGGGTATACGCAGCTAACCGGCGTGGAAGGCATAGGGTTTAAGTTTGACGTGGCGTACAGCGGCGATTCTGACGCGCTCTGGGCTGCCCTGGATGTCTTCGCTGACGGCACGGTAGCGATAATCACTTTCAGGGCGGATGGGATGGAGATCCCGCATACTGAGAAAATGCAGTTGATGGGCGGGTCAGATGCCGCTTTTGATATTGGCGACAGGCTGCCACTGAGCAAGACAGAGGGCGTCTGGCACGAAATGACGAGGTACTCAAAATGAAGCGATATGTGATAGCGATAATACTGACACTGCTTCTGGCCTGTAACGCTTGGCCAGCCGCCTACAGGGGCTATACCGGCAACTTCATGGACAAGGGGCTAAGTGGGTACAATGTGCTTGCATACGGGGCAGATAATACAGGTGCGGCCGACAGCCGGTCGGCTATCAATGATGCTCATACTGCCGCGACTGTCTCTGGCGGCATAATTATCTTCCCTGCTGGCTCTTACAAGATAAGCTCTGGGCTGACATTTAACAGCGATACCACTTTGTATTTCCATAATGGCGCTGAACTGGCCATAGATACTGGCGTCACTGTGACGATCAATGGCAAGCTGTCCATGGTATCGCACAAGATATTCGACCTGACAGGTACGGGTGTGGTTGTTCTGGCGGCTAACTCATGCGATTACATCCTGCCCCAGTGGTGGGGCGCGATAGGTGACGACTCAACGGACTGCCATGATGCGATAGAGGCGGCAATAACGGCCGCGGCCAGTGTCCGGCATATATACCTACAGCCAGGGACGTATCAGGTAACCAGCCCTATTGACAACTGGCCTGTGAGCTATGGTAGCGACTGGTCAAAAGGCTACACTTTCCGGGGTGCTGGTACGGCAGCTACCGTGCTGAAGTATACAGGGGTGTCAGATTTCGGTATCAAGGTCTTTAACCCTACCATGGAGACGCTTACAGACCAGCGGTCAGTAAACTACACGACCGTCAAGGATATGCGCGTGCAGGCACCTAACACCGGCGCTGGTGGCGGTGGCGGTATATACATGACAGGGCTGCATAACACCATTCACAATATCGCTATGGACGACATAGACGATACGAACGGGGTTGGGCTGAAGATAGAAGACGCCCCATACAATATTACCGAAGACGGCATGACTAATGATGCTGACTTTGATTTTACAACTACCGGCGCAGGGGCCTCGGAGAAATACGCCATTGCGTTCACCACTGATAGTAACATAAATGTTCACGTCAAGAGCTTCACTGTGCGATTAGGTAAGACAGGCGCGCCGGCAGGAACAATGGTGGCGGAGATATATACTGATTCGAGTGGCCCAAATACACTGGTAGGATCTGCCAGTGAAGCCATTACATTGACTACGCTATCCGCCGACGCTGACGGAGCCGATCAAGAGTTCATCTTCCTGTTTGATAACAGAGCCGAGATCGCTACCGCTACGAAATATTGGATAGTATTGACCACCACGGGCTACACCTACAATGATGGCGTCACGGAAGTACGCTTGCGAGCTGATACCGGCGGTGGCGCTGCTAACACTTTTGGCACCTTCACCTGGGGCGGGGCATGGGCTACTACCGCAGACGGCGCAAACTTTACGATGTTGTCAACCCGGAACTGGGCATTATGGAACTACGCCAGTAGATTAGAGATAAGCAATGTCGCGGGTAACAAATGCTTCCGGGCTATCGAAATGCGAGATAACGCCCAACTACATATAGCGCTGTCCAGCCTGGATGCTTTCACGGCCATCTGGGGTGATGGCGGAATCAATATCTGGGTAACTGGTACAAATATCGACGGGGTTAGCACCACAGCAAAGCCTATGGACTTCTCAGGAGTGGGGCGGGTAGGAGGAGCGCGGTTCAGCCAGTGCTATTTCGAGGGCGGGAGCGCAAAAGGCGGGAGCTTTCCTATAGATATGGGCGGATTTTTCCGTGTAGCATTCAATGAATGCGAGGTGAGGTCGATAGTAGCGTGGAATCCTGGAACTCAAGTAGACTTCAACTCCTGTTTCGGCCCGCTTTATGGCACCGATGACGATGAGATGCAACCCGCATACAATCGCAGACGCATGATCTATACACCTAACCGTGCTGACGGAACGAGGAGCATATCTTTTGGCGGCGCTACGGCTACCGCTGCTGATGCTGATGCGCTTACGGGAACCAGTTGGGACGTGGGTGTTCATAATGACCTCCTGGATCTGCTGGTAGGTAATCAGATCTCTAACGACTACACGCTGTTACCACTGGGAGTCTATGTTGCCACTGTCTACGCAAAAGCCCCCGGCGGAAATAACCAGTTAATCATGCAGGCTTTTGAGGGGAATGCTGGTGGTCCCAACTTGGTCACGGAAACCTTCATTGTAGCCGCCACTTATCAGCCGTATAGCGTGGTAATCCCCTGGGTAACTGCGGAAACGGTTATGATGGTACGCCTCTTTGCTTCTGGCTCGAATGGTATGGAGTTTAGCCATGTCACATTGGATTATCTTGGGCCAAACATGCCACACCAGCGAGATTATCTGGCTTTCAACACAGTAGGGAGTGACGCTGATGGCGCGAGGCAAAGCAAGATAGCGTGGCAGGGCATTCAGTCTGGAGATGAACAGTCGTATTTAGCAACGATCACAGGCAGTCACGATGGGGCTGCCGATGACGAGAAGGGCAAGCTGGAGATCTCTATCAATGATGCCAACGATGCCTTTAATCCCACTACGCAGATGACAATAGACAGCGTGGACGTTACTCTTCACCGTGGCATACTGGCGTTGCCTGAGACGACTACACCTACCCCAGTAGCGAGCGAAGGTAGGGTTTACACCAAAGCCGACGATGAACTCTACTTTCAGGATGGTTCTGGTGTTGAGCATACTGTACTGACAGGCGCTACAGGGATCGAGCATACATTTGTCGACCCACGGGAAGATCCTACAGGGACTGTTGGTAATTGGGATATAGTGCAGATAGGCACCTCGCAAAGTGTACACTTTAATTTTCAAGTGCCAGAAGATTTTGAGACTTTGGATGCTGTTAAAGTGGTGGTTATTCCTGATGCAACTGAGACTATTCAGTGGGATATATTGGTGAGTGTTGCTGCGAATGGCGAGGCGCATGACAATGATGATAGAACGGCATTAAACGAAACGCAGGCAGTGACATTGAATATTTTAACTGAACTTTCTATAGCCGGGGTGCTGACCGGATTGACTGCTGGTGATTATGTAGCAGTAGACTTCCAGTCCGATACGGCTAATATCCGTGTAGTCGGATTGGAATTTGATTATAATTAGACAAGGTTAATAATGGGTAAACCACCAACAATAGAAGTTCTGGACAGGGCGCAATCGGACTGCCAGAAGACTCAGGACGATAGGTATAGGGAAGTTATGAAGCGCATAGAGAGATTGGAAAACAAACTCATTGGCGCACTTGGCCTTGGTGTGCTTTTGCTACTAACGCAACTGGCTGGCATAGCCATAGCGTTGATCAAAAAGTAAGACTGGCCGTCAGGTTCTTTACGCACACAACACGCCCTAAAACAAGCAACGGTAAAGTGACCAATTTTGACGAACCGCTATACTAAGAGGTGACAATATGTGGAAAAGCTGGTTAAAGAAAAGAGCACTCAAGCTACTGGACAGCAACGAACTCAGGAACCTGGTATTCACTACCCTGAAAGCATTGCTGGACGGCAAGCTGGACGATGATGAGATAGAGGACATTGGTGAGAAACTTTGGGAAGCTGTTTTGGAGTTCTTCTCATGAGCCTGTTTCATCCAGACACCAAATGGCCGCGTGTTATAAACCATAGTCCGCATGGCGTGGTGATAGCATTAGCATTGACAAAGTATCCTACGCTTGGTATAGGCTTGCTGGTATGCTTCCTGGTGTATGAGCTTATAGAAGACTTCCACGAGAGAGACGAAGCCTACCATGACGTGCTAGGCTGTCTCATAAGCATGTTTGCCACCGCTATCGTAAAGCTAATCTTCTAGCACACCACAGGCGCTTTCCCGTCCCCTTGCCGCCGTAAACCCCGCGGGAGAGCGCCGCCCCCGCCTACGCGAATTATCTTGACTATTCCCCAACCCGTGATATAATTGAGTGTGGTAAGGATTCGAGACCCTTGCCCGTATCGTCTGCGAAAACTGAATAGATCGTGGGGCGACGTGGTGTTACCTGCACTGGGTACGTGTTACCAATTAGCCCCATATCCACTCTTAACACAGGGCGGAACCATGAAATGTCAAAACAACATTATGCTTTTATACCGAAGACAACATTGGTATCGAAACAATATAAGTCTCTTAAGAAAAACGCACGCTTGCTGTATGTTTATATAGAGGCAAAAAGGGCAGGTAGAGACGAGCCGTTCACTTATTCATATAAGGAAATGCGAGAGGATGGTGGATTCAGATACGAAACCATAGCTGCCTGTATAAGGGATCTGGAGAAGGTGGGTCTACTCGAATACGAACACGGTGGACTAGAGTTAAACCATAACCATTACTACATAGAAAAGTCATGGCTGGAACTAGAGTAGACGAAGAAACAGGCAACATGAATTGGACGCTGGATATGATGAACGGTTTAATGGATTACTCGAGAGATTCGGCGGCGGCTTGTAACTGTATTGTTTTCAAGGGTTTGCAGACGGCGTTTTTACTCGAGACATTCTATCAACTTCCGAAAACGGAAGAGATCGAATTGGGGATCATTTCCGAAAACGGAAGCTGATCGTTTCCGAATTCGGAAGTTGGTGCCGAAAGGGGATATGATGAAAGTCAATCTTGACGAACTACGAAAGCGCAGTGAGTATATATCATGCAGAGAGCATCCAGAGCTTGATCTACTTATCTGGAACTATAATAACTCATGCCAGTTTGATAGAGCGTGGGACGACTACACGTCAATGGCACGAGGGCTTATTACCGATCTGGATGGCAATGTGATCTCGCGACCCTTCCCCAAGTTTTTCAATGTAGGGGAAACAGAAAAAACACAGATGCACAGGCTTCCAGCGTCTATACCTGAGATACGGGAAAAGCTGGACGGTTGGCTCGGTGTTGGCTATACAGACGGCCAGCGTCCTTATATATCCTCGCGTGGCAGCTTTGACTCCGAGGGGGCAATATGGGCCACTGGATGGATACAAGAAAGGTACGAGGCTAACGATTTCCTTGACGGCTATACCTATGTGTATGAGATCATTTGTCCATTGACGAGAATCATCCTTGATTATAGAGGCAGGGCGGAACTTGTCTTGCTTGCAGTTATCAACACGGAAGACAGATCGGAATTAGACATTGATGCTGAGGGGTTAAGGTTAGGAGTGGAAACTGCCGCTTTGCTTGCCCAGGATATATGGACTCTGGAAAAAGATATGGAATCATTACCGATTACCCAAGAGGGCTATGTCCTTCGGTATCCTGATGGCTTCCGGGTTAAGATGAAAGGTCATGAGTACAGGCGGATGGCGAGGGCGTTAATGCACTGCTCCACAACGGCGGTATGGGATTGGATTCAGGCAGGGGGATCGGTTGACGGCTTCAATGAGTACCTTCCTGGGGAGCTATGGGAATGGGTCAACGCACAAGCAACGGTTATACAGGCAACTTATGATGGTTTGATGAAAGATGTAGAGGCTGCTTATGTTTCCGTTAAGGATATTGAATCCAGAAAAGATCAAGCGGCTTGCTTGATTGCTGATTACAAAAAGATCGCATGGATGGTCTTTGTCAAGCTAGATGGGCGCGAATTGACCGGAACGTCTCTGCGGAAGTCGTGGGAAATGATTAAGCCCGAATTTGAGTTGCCAACTTTTGCATGATAAGTGAAGTTTTTACCATGAGGTTTCAAGGAGGTGATAACTGATGGAACAGCTATGGGAAATATGGTCAACAGATAGCGGGATACCATTGCCCTGGAAGCTGACGAAGATGTCGGCCATTCTCACATGTCGGCATCTGAACAGCGAGGCGCGGAAGCAGGGCGCACGGATAAGGTATTGTCCTGAGAAGTGGATTAAGCCAAAGTATAACAACTTCCCTGAGTTGTGCAGAACGGAAGCGAGCCTTCGATATTTGTAGCATAATTTTGACATGAGGTTTCAGGGAGGTGATGATATGATGTCTGAGGAAGAGCAGAACAAAGTGTTAGACGAATTAGAGGGGCGTATAGAGAAGCTAAAGAGCGAGATGGGCGAACTGACAACCGAGCTGGAAGAAAAGGAGGATCGGATCAACGACTTAACTACTGCGCTAGAACATGCCGAAGCTGTAATAGAGCAAGCGGCCGGCAAGCTGCGTTGGTATGAAAGGAAATGATATGAACATCCACAGCGAATATTACGATGTGTTGGTTAGGACGCCGATGTTATGCCAGAACGGGCATCAACAGTGGCTGTATCATTTGATTAGCCGTGGGGTTGTGCGGACTCTTTGGGGGCCAAGAGATAGCGAATGTGCTTGTCCTGTTGGAGAGATGGATGAGGGATTTGCACCGTCGGGGCCGTCTCAGACGGTGCTGGAAGATGTGTGAGATTAAACCTCAGCGCGGTGATAGGAGGTGATAAGGATGGCCAGAACAGATGCGATGATAGCGCACATGGCGTATATGATCGTCCATGACTTTCAGGTCGAGGTAGTTATGAACAACAGGGCGGAAAAACGGCACGGCTTAAAGCGGACGGACAGGAGGTGTATCCAGGCTATAGCGGCATGGGCAAAACTGAACGAGTACGATACCATAGAGCGTCACGCAAGGAATTGTTTAGAATGGATTGACTCGTCTTTGTCGGACGAGGAAGTCGAAAGCGATATGTAAGGGTCGGTGATGATATGAAAACCAGAGGGTGGCTATACACACTAGCAAGGCTGATGGGCGACGTATCTGCGGTCAGTAGTGGCAAGCCTGAGAAGATGGCAAGGCGCGGAAAGAACAAGGTAATCGGACGCGCCATAGGTAAGGCTGGCGGCTGGAAGAAACTATGGAAATGATACCATCCTGAACAACGCTTCCCTCGTACACACTAGGGGGAAGTGTCCACCCAATATAATTAGTTTAGGCTCCGACGCCAAAAGCAGACAAATATGTCCTTTTACGCCTTGACATATCCGTCAATGTCTGGTATACTACTGGTGTAGGGCGGGGGAGACAACCTGGACGACCAAACAAAAGGGGAAAGAAAATGAGACAGTCAACACTAAGAAGCCTAAAAGCAAAGATGAAGCTGATGCCAGAAAAGATGACCGACGAGGATCTCGACTCGATACTCAACCAGCCGATTGAAATAAGCCGACTGACCTGTCCAGAATACGGTGAATACAAGAGAGAGCAGAACAGAAGGAAGAAAGCGGCGCGGATCGAGGAGCCTATGGCAAGGGAGATAGAAAAAGACGACGTGTATCAGCAGGGGAGGCATATAAGCATAGTTACTGGCGGCAACAAACAACTGACTCTCAATGCAGTATTCGACCTGAATGGCTATGTAAATTACACAGAACGCACTGAATTTCAAGAGCGAATCAATAACGGATCCGTCACGTTCCTATATAACAAGCGCACCGGCGTAAACATTGATCAGTATGTGGTTCATGCGGGCGATATAGAAGAGCCAAAAAAACCATCTAGCAAAACCAAAAGCCGCTTCGTTAATGAAGACGTGACTGTCGATAAGATAGGCTCTGGCTGTATCGGAATGATGGGGCCTGAGACGCCCTTTGCTGTCTTCAAGCTAGACAGCGGCGAGGAAATCTGGTGGCACTCTCCCAACGTGAGAATCTATTACGGCGGCAACAACTTCACATGGGGCGAAGGCGATAAAGTTCACCTGAGAGGGTTCGTCAGAGAATCCACTGGCCGGCTCTTTAACGTCAGAGTGGTGGCATAACCAACAGGAGCGGGAGGCAGATTAAGGGAGGCAACCTGGACGACCAAACAAAGGGGAAAAGAAAATGAGAAACACACCGAGGTCTAATATGCTCATCAGTTTTGCAAATTATGTCCTGAGATTGAACAGGATGAAAGAAGGCGGAATCATAACCATTAAAGAATTCGGCAGTACAATAACTTGCTATAGCTTTCAGCATGAAGGGTTTACCTATTTGGGATTTAGAGATAACGGTAGCAATCTTGGTGGCAGGACTAAAGCGATTGCTCATATTTCTAAAAGATTTGCTAACCATTGTTTATAGGGGCTAAAGGATTACTGAAAGGAAGCTAACGATGGGATGGCTTGAAACGAGAGGCGCACTCCTTCGGCAGTTGAGCGGAGTGCTGGAGCGCAACGGCTGGGAGAAGGATGTTGGTGGGTACGAATATCTCAGGTATCGCAAGGGGGGATGGTATCCTAAAGGTGGTTTGGTCCGTATAGGCGGATTGCCTATAAGTTGCATAATCACTCCTTACCGCGACCTCGGACGGCCAAGTATAACGGGATATTGGGTCACGTTTACAGAACCGTTAAAGCACCATCCCCGCCGAGGTGAGCGGACAAAACTCAGGAGATTCAGGACTCCGATTGACGAAGGTATTAACGAAGCGATAGTCTTATCGAAGATTGAGAGTCTTTTTGCTGATGAAAGCTAAAGGGGAAAAGAAAATGAAGACCGCTTTTGAATGCGAAGAATTATTGGCAAGGGTAAACAACATAACGAATAATATAGAGA
>SDBS01000226.1_pt1 | contig 50721 bp, 47 predicted proteins | sample 2277091 | NCBI WGS metagenome assembly SDBS01 (sample SAMN10404972, study PRJNA504765) | marine sediment metagenome | isolation source: marine sediment core GS10_PC15, 163 cmbsf | place: Arctic Ocean: Southern Knipovich Ridge | collected 2010 | reverse complement strand
ACTCGGTCCCTATGTGCCTCTCATTGTTGTAAACTGTATTATTCTTGGAAGACAGGAGGCATTTGCGAAGAAGAATCCTTTGTTCAGGTCGTTCCTTGATGCTCTTGGAATGGGTTTTGGATTTACACTTGCTCTTTTGCTTCTTGGAGCAATCAGGGAGGTTCTTGGCTCTGGAAGAATCCTTGACATTCAGATACTCGGGACCTGGTTTGAACCTTGGGTGATAATGATTCTACCTGCAGGTGCCTTTATAACACTTGGTTTCCTCATCGCATTGATGAATGTAATTGACATAAGGTTAAGAAAGACTGCATAAGGAGGCTATATGAATATAATCCTAATCTTTATTGCTGCTACAATAGTAAATAATATAGTATTATCTTACTTTCTCGGTATCTGTCCATTCCTTGGCGTCTCCTCAAAGATTGAGTCTGCTATTGGAATGGGTCTTGCAGCAACATTTGTAATGACACTTGCGGCAACTGTTACGTGGCTCATTTACCATTATATCCTGGTGAGATTCAATGTGCCTTTTCTTGAGTATGTCTCCTTTATCCTTGTAATTGCTGCGCTTGTCCAGATAGTAGAGATGTTTATTAAAAAATTCAGTCCTGAGCTGTACAGGGCGCTGGGAATCTATCTACCACTTATTACAACAAACTGTGCAATCCTCGGGCTGACACTTTTTATGGTTTTAAGGGAGTATAACTTCCTTGAAAGTATTGTCTTTGGGTTTGGTTCCGGGGTAGGTTTTACACTTGTTCTACTAATTATGGCAGGTATAAGAGAAGAACTGGAATTCGCAGATGTTCCTGAAGCATTTAAAGGTGCCCCAATAACATTAATCATATCAGGACTTCTAGCACTTGCTTTTATGGGGTTTTCAGGGATTATCAGCACTTCATAGGAATTATTTTCTCATTACTTTTCCTCTCCCTTTATGGGAGAGGACTAAGGTGAGGGTGAAAGGTAGTTCAATGATTTAGCCTGCATAATACTTGCTGGAATTAATGAAGTTTAAGGAGTTGAAGAAATGAATATTATCCTAATCTCGACAATTGCTATGGGAGGACTAGGTTTGTTCTTTGCAGTAATTCTTGCAATATCAAATAAGAAACTCTATGTAAAGGAGGATCCAAGGATTGAAAATACTCTCGAGGAGTTACCAGGTGCTAATTGTGGTGCTTGTGGCTATGCAAGCTGTCATGATCTTGCACAGAAGATAGTTAAAGGAGAAGCAGAACCGACCAGTTGTCCTGTTGGAGGGAGTGAAGTTGCAGAAAATATTGCAAATGTTCTCGGTATAGAGAGTAAAGAGGTGATCGCAAAGGTTGCCATTGTTCACTGCGGTGCGACACAAAAGATAAGAAAGAAAAGAGCTTTCTATCTCGGGGGGCAAACTTGCAAGGTCTCAGATATAGTTGGAGGGGAAATCGCCTGTTTTTATGGCTGCCTTGGATATGGGGATTGTGTTGATGTTTGTCTTTTTGATGCTATTAAGATGGAAGAAGGTCTTCCTGTTGTTTATTTGATCAAATGCACAGGTTGTGGTCAGTGTGTAGAGGTATGTCCAAGAAAGATTATTACGCTCGAAGTATTTAATGCGAAGAAACAATCAGATGTTATTGCTATCGCCTGCAACAATCCTGATAAAGGTGCAGTCGTTAGAAAGATATGTGAGGTTGGTTGCATTGGTTGCACTCTCTGTGAGAAAAATTGTGGGGATGGTTCCTTCTATATGGATGAATTGCTTGCAAGAATTGATTACAGCAAGGTCTATGATTGTGAGCACTGGGATGTAGTTATTGAGAAATGCCCGGCAAAAACAATCAAGAAGTTGACGAAAGAATTGAAGGTATTGGTGTAGTTACACCTCCTCCACTAATTTTTGATTGACTTTTCATCTATATTTTTGTATTATTCAGATTGTATGAGAAAAGCATAATTAGAATATCCGAACCCCATTCGGATATAAACGAGTTGTGCAAAAATAGATAAAGGATAGTTTTTATGAGTAGAAATAATCTAAGAGAATTAAAAATAGGAGATTTGATAGCAAAAATTCCAATAATTCAAGGAGGAATGGGAATTGGAATTTCTCTATCAGGGTTAGCATCCGCAGTAGCAAACGAGGGCGGTATTGGAGTTATTTCTACAGCTGTGGTTGGTGTGCATGAGCCTGATCTCTTCGGAAATTTTTTGGAAGCAAATATTAGAGCATTAAAAAAGGAGATCAGAAAAGCAAGAGAATTAACAAAAGGAATTCTTGGTGTCAATATCATGGTGGCATTATCAAATTTTGCTGATATGGTAAGAACTGCTATTGAGGAAAAAATAGACATAATTTTTGCAGGAGCCGGACTTCCCCTTAATCTTCCTCAATTTTTAAAAGGAACCAAAAAGACAAAGTTGGTTCCCATTGTTTCCTCTGGAAAGGCAGCCAGTATTATTTCTAAAAGATGGTTAAAAAAATATAACTACCTTCCTGATGCTATAGTAGTAGAGGGACCAATGGCAGGGGGACATCTCGGGTTCAAACCGGAACAAATTAGCAATCCTGGGTATTCGTTAGAAAAACTGATTCCAGAAGTGATTAACGAGATAAGACTATTTGAAGCAACAAACAAGAAGATGATTCCGATAATCGCTGCTGGAGGTATATATACAGGAGAAGATATTTATAAATTCTCACAGTTAGGCGCTTCTGGAGTGCAGATGGCAACACGCTTTGTTACCACTTATGAATGCGATGCATCGATAAAATTTAAACAAGCTTATATTGATTCCAGCAAAGAAGATATTGTGATCATCAACAGTCCTGTTGGTATGCCGGGAAGAGTGATTAGAAACAATTTTATTGATGATATCAATGAAGGGAAAAAGAAACCGTTTAAATGTCCCTATCACTGTATTAAAACATGTGATTATAAAAATAGCCCCTATTGCATTATTCTTGCTTTAATAAATGCCCAAAAGGGTAATTTAAAACATGGATTTGCATTTGCTGGAGAGAATGTTTATAGAACAAAAGAAATTATTTCTGCTAAAGAATTGATAGCATCTTTGTTAGAAGAGTATGAGAATGCATCTAAGCGATCTGCTTCGCACAATAGCGGATAAAGGGGAAATCAAAGATTTCCCCAAATCCGCCTTCGGCAACTTCGGAGCTCCGCGGAACGTTATCTGCTATACGCCACGATAGTCAGAGATTTCTTGGTTTTTTATATCTCTTATATTCTCTTCCAATCCCTGTTAATTTTGTTTTTTGATTGACTTTCCATCTATATTTTCGTATTATTCAGATTGTATATAAACGAGTTAGATGAAATTCGACCACACAAAATGGAGGTGACATTATGAGAAGTTTTTGGGATTTTGGAGAAAACTACTCTCTTTGGAATGAGTTAGAAAGAGAGAAAAGAGGAATTGTGAAACTTTCAAAATTTATCTTTCGAAGAAGGTGTTTATGATCAACTATAGGAGAATTTTTTATCCCATTATCGCTTGTATGGTTCTACTGTCCACATTGTGGGCACAGGGAATACCCCTGACCAGCGATAGTTATGACCATGAGTTTCCCGAGTGGTCGCCTGATGGGAACTGGATTGTGTATACGAAACTTGATGCGGTATGGCAGATTTACAAGGTTCCATCATCAGGGGGAACAGAGATAGCCCTAACCAGTGAATGGACCCATTACTCTCCCCAGTGGTCACCTGATGGAAACTGGATTGTGTATGAACGGATGGAGTATGGGCCTACAAACATCTTCAAGGTTCCATCATCAGGGGGAGCAGAGATAATCCTGACCGACAATGGTTGTCCCGATGAGCATCCCCAGTGGTCGCCTGACGGAAACTGGATTGTGTATCAGAAGTGGGATACGACATCCTGCGAGCATATTTACAAGGTTCCATCATCAGGGGGAGCAGAGATAGCCCTGACCAGCGATAGCAATTCGAGTACGTATCCCCAGTGGTCGCCTGATGGGAACTGGATTGTGTATCAGAAGGAAGATTCGACGAGCGACGGGCAGATCTATAAGATTTCATCATCAGGTGGAGCAGAAATAGCCCTGACCAGCGATAATTATTTGCATTACTTTCCCCAGTGGTCACCTGATGGGAACTGGATTGTGTATATGAAGATAGATGCGACAGGCGACGGCCAGATTTATAAGGTTCCATCATCAGGGGGAGCAGAGATAGCCCTGACCAGCGATAATTATTGGCATGACTCTCCCCAGTGGTCACCTGACGGGAACTGGATTGTGTATAGGAAGGAAGATTCGACAACCTGCGGTCAGATTTACAAAGTTTCATCATCAGGGGGAGCAGAGATAATCCTGACCGACAATGGTTGTCCCGATGAGCATCCCCAGTGGTCGCCTGATGGGAACTGGATTGTGTATCAGAAGGAAGATGCGACAGGCTACTGGCAGATTTACAAGACGTCTTCAGTGGGTATTGAGGAGAAACCATCTTCTATGTCCGATTTCTTTAGTCTCAAGATTAGGCCAACAATAACTCTTGCCTCTTTTGTAGTCATTGACTATAGTATTAAAAGAGAAGGAAAGGTCTCCCTGAGGATATACGATATCACTGGAGTGTTAGTGAAGGAACTCATAAACAAAGTAGTCGCGCCCGGCAATTATACTATTAGGTGGGATGGGTCAAATCACGAAGGCAAGAAGGTTTGCTCTGGTCATTACTTTGTAAGGATAGAATCGGGTAAATTCACAAGAGCTGAGAAGGTAACAGTGATAAGATGAGAGGGAACGAATAGAAAAAACAAAAATGTTGGCGAACTTCATATAACACGGTGCATATGTAAAATGAAAAATGCTTAGCATTTCATATGCACCACAAAATGGTATAATCAGGGGCTTGAATTATTAAAAAAAAGGATGCAAAACAGAGAAAAAATATGTGGTTAAGAAAGAGAAAGTTTATTCCTAAAAAATATTTTGTCATTTTAAATAAACTTTCCTACGGGATTGAATGAATATTTAAATGTAGAATAATTGAATAATGGAGAATAGAGAAACAGGTAAAGTTGTAGAGATAACTAACGGGGGAACTGCAAAGGTTCTTATCCAGCGAAAGAAGATGTGTGACCACTGTCCTTCAAAAGAGGTGTGCAAACCTCCAGAGGAAGGTAAGGAGTTCACAGTTGAGATCGAAAATCCTATTGGTGCAAAAGAGGGTGATATAGTTGAAATCGGAATCCCAAAAGGTGCACTTCTTATAGCTTCTCTATGGGCATACCTTGTTCCTTCTATATTTTTCGTAGTGGGGGTAACAATAGGGTTTACATTTCTTTCAAGATACATAACCTTGATACAGAAGGAATTTGTTGGATTATCAACAGGTATAATCCTGCTTGCAGTGAGTTATATGATTCTAAGAATTGTTAACAACAGGATTGGAAGCAAAAAGGTCTTTCATCCCATAATTGTCAGCGTGTGTTCTGATAATTCAGCCCAGTAAGTTTTGACGGGACTCCCTTTGTTATACAAATGAAGCAATCTCAGACTATCGTGGTATATGGCAGATGGTTTCTTGGTAATGTTCGAAAAGTACATTCAACAAGTTGATTGTCAACTACTGTGCTTCTCCGGTTGCTGCAAGAGCTTTTTTCACTGATTCGCCTAAAACAAACAAATCAACAGGTTTCACGAGATAATCAACGACAGATGAGGATTTGACAACAAAGTCCTCCTTCATTCCTTCAAAAGCTGAACAGATTATTACCGGTGTAGTGATGCCTGAATCCCGCAACAGGCTAAGTACTTCTAGACCGTAAATATCTGGCATCTTAATGTCAAGAATTATAAGATCAAATTGTTTCTCGAGTATGAGTTCTAAAGCCTGACCCCCTGTTGATGCAGTTTCTACATTGTGTCCATCTTGATTGAGAAATTTTGTGAAAATAAATCGAATATTGTCGTCGTCATCAACAACAAGAATTTTTTTCATAATTCCTCCTTCACTATGAATATAACTTGCATAAAATATGCCATAAGCTAAGTTAAAGTTTTGTTTAGCTTAAGAAAAACGACCAAAAGCCACTACGTCAAGGTATAGAACAATCTGCGCAGATTCTTAACAGTTGGAAAGGATGAGCAAAAATGAAAATGCTTGACTTGGTAGTAAAATATGATATAAATAGAGCAAAGAAAAGAAGATAGGTGAGAAGATTTCGTTTTTGTAAAGAGATGTAAAGATAAAGTGTAGTAAAAAATGCTTAAAAAACTTCCAATTATTTTCTCGAAACATTATGATCTTGTATTTGGTGGATTTGAGAAACTTCATCCTTTTGATTCAGCAAAATATGGTAAGGTATACAGTTATCTGATTCAGGAAGTAGGGATTGATAGAAGTAAATTCTATTCTCCTGAAATGGTTTCTGAAGATGACCTCTTATCTGTTCATACAAAGGAATACCTTTCTTCTTTGAATCATTCAGGCACTATTGCAAGAATAGCAGAATTCGGGCTTTTGATTACAGTTCCAAACAAGATACTGCAGAGTCGATTACTGAGGTCTGTAAAGTATGCAACAGGAGGTACGATATTGGGTTGCGAACTTGCCTTAGAATACGGTTGGGCAGTAAACTTATCGGGGGGTTATCATCATGCAAAGGCTAATTCTGGGGGAGGGTTCTGTTTTTTTGCTGATATTCCCATTGCGGTAAATAGACTGTTTGAGAAAAATCCAGAGATGTCGGTTATGATTATTGACCTGGACGCTCATCAAGGCAACGGATATGCATCTATTTTTAAGGATGATAAAAGAATACACATCTTTGATGTCTATAATGAGCACATTTACCCTGGTGACTTTGAGGCAAGAAAATATGTCGAATTTGATAATCCTATTAAGTCCCATATCAAAGATCAGGAATATCTTTCAATAATAGAGAGAAATCTTTCGGAAGCTATTGAAAAATCAAAACCAGACATTATTATCTATATCGCAGGTACAGATATACTTAAGGAAGATCTTCTTGGATGTATGAATGTCTCAGAAGATGGAATTATAAAGCGGGATGAAATGGTTTTTAGAAATGCGCTTAAGAATAAAATTCCGCTATTAATGGTATTGGGTGGCGGATATTCAAAAAAAAGCGCAGGAGTAATAGGAAAATCGATTGCTAATATCCTAAAGAATGTAATTCAGATATTCTGAAATTCGTCCTATTAGACGTTCAGCACCATCCATTTAACTCTGATATGGGGGTGTGTTCAAATTGTCGAGTCAAGAATTCTAATAGATATCTAAGTACTTGTTAATCTCCCAGGGTGTGACCTGTGTCTTAAATTCATTCCATTCCTGAGTTTTTATATCAATATATTTCTTAAACAGTTGGTCTCCGAGAGCGTCCTTTAGGAGTTTACTCTTTTTTAACTCATTGAGTGCTTCCCAGAGTGAGGTTGGTAAAGTGTCGATATTTTTATTTACTAAACTTTCATCATCAAACTGATATACGTTCTCCTCCAGGGGCTTGGGTGGTTTTATTTCATTCCTGATTCCATCTAAACCTGCCTTGAGCATGACTGCAAACGCCAGATATGGGTTACAAGTTGGATCGGCACATCTTAGTTCGATTCTCGAAGATTGTGGTTTTTGACCAAACCACTTTGGTACCCTTATAAGAGATGAGCGATTCATACCTGCCCAGGTTATGTATACAGGTGCTTCAAACCCAGAAACTAATCTTTTGTAAGAGTTTACAGTTGGGCAGAGAATTGCGCACATCTCTTTAATATGTTTCATTTGAGCAGCAATAAAGCTGTATGCAATTTTTGATAACCTGTATTTATCATTTTTGTTATGGAAAAGATTCTTGCCAGTCTTGACATCAAATAGGCTCTGGTGAATATGCATGCCAGAACCAGCAGCACCTTTTATTGGCTTTGGCATAAATGTTGCGTGTAATTCATGCATCTGGGCGATTTTCTTTACAGTATATTTCAGGGTGAGGAGTTTATCAGCAATCTGCAGAGCAGAGCCGTAAGTAAAATCTATTTCATACTGACCTTGACCAACTTCATGGTGTGAAGTCTCAACATTTATTCCGAAGTTCTTAAGTGCTGTAATTATCTCTTTTATTACCTTGTATCCTTTGTGTGAAGATAAGTCAAAATAGCCACCATAGTCCATCGGAGTAGTCCTACTCTTATCATCTTTCCTGAACAGATAGAATTCCATTTCAGGACCAACGTTATACTCAAATTTCATTTCAGCTGCTTCCTCAATTGCTTTCTTAAGTACAAATCTGGGGTCTTCACTATAGGGTTTTCCATCTGCTCTATAAATGTCACATATGAACCGTGCTGTTTTACCATTTTCTGTAAGCCAGGGAACTATAGAGTAGGTCTCTGTGTCTGGTTTTAGAAACAGGTCGCTTTCCTGTATTCTTGCAAAGCCTTCAATTGAAGAACCATCAAACCAGAGACCATTATTTAAGGTGTTTTTTAGTTCTTCAACAGGTATGATGATTTCTTTTACAACACCAAGTAGGTCAGAGATTTGAAGACTTATAAATTTTACTCCATCCTTTTTTACCTCTTTTAAGATTTCCATACTCATTTTAGTTCCTTTATGTTTAAGTCTTCATGATTTGTTTTATTTCAGCAGCACTTTTGATATTTATTTTAACAACGATTTTATATCATGGGTAGAGAATAATGTCAATGGAATTTTAATTTAGTATGATAATTTTGTATCCTACTTCGAGTTGCGGGTTGTTGAATTTTGGTCTTACTCAAAGATTTTTCCTGGATTTAGTATAGTGTTTGGATCAAAAGCCTTCTTAATCCTTTTTGCAAGTTCGACCTCTTCATTACTCAGGGAGATATGGATGAATCTCTTTTTCGCTGTCCCAATACCGTGCTCACCAGACAATGTTCCGCCAAGTCTAACGACTTCTTTAAGGAGCTTTTCAACCACCTTCTCTTTTATCTTACCCCATTCATCCTGAGAAGTATCCATTTTTAGGATATTTATGTGGACATTGCCATCACCGGCATGTCCAAATGGTACAATCTCAAGACCCGAATCCTCTGACAGCATGTGAACAAAGTCAAGGAGTTCTGGTATTCTTGATACTGGTACAACTACATCTTCTCGTTCCATAACGTGGCTTCTTTGTTCAAGTGCATCGTGGAGTGACCTTCTTGCTTTCCACAGTCTTTCCTTTGTTTGAGGGGTATCTGCAACATAAACATCAAGTGCCCCTGCATTCATACAGACTTCACCGATTGCTTCGTATTTCTTTTCAACATTCTCTTTGGTATTGCCATCAATTCCAACCAAAAGGTGTGCCCCTGCTTCAGAAAATGGGAAATCCTCTTCAAGGTATGTTTTTAGGGCATCTATTGCTTTTTGTTCGATAAATTCAATGTTAACAGGAATAATTGAAGTTTCAAATATCTTCTGGATAGCTGAACTTGCTTTTCTGAAATCCTGAAAAGGGATTAGTAGATCTACTCTGAATTTTGGAAGAGGGATGAGTTTGAGAATAATCTTTGTGATAATAGCAAGTGTACCCTCAGAACATACAAGTAAACCAATAAGGTTGTAACCAGTAGCATTTTTATGTATCTTACCGCCGAGTGTGAGCATCTCCCCTGTTGGTAGAACTATTTCCAAACCCCTTATGTAATCCTTTGTTGTTCCGTACTTAACTGCACTTGGACCTCCTGCACCCTCTGCAATGTTTCCACCAATACTGCAACTCTCAAGACTCGCAGGGTCAGGAGGGTAGAGTAAACCGTGTTTCATTGCTTCTTCCTGAAGTGTGCCTGTGATTACTCCAGGTTCGAGAACTGCAACCATATTTGCCTTATCAATCTCAAGAATTCGGGTAAGACGCTCAAGACTTAAAACAATACCACCCATTACTGGTAGTGCACCTCCGCTTACTCCAGTTCCAAGACCTCTCGGTGTTACAGGGATGAGATATTTATTAACAATCTTCATAATGTGTGAAATTTGGATGGAATTTTCTGGTTTTAGAACAATATCCGGTGTAGCACTCACGTCCGATGTCTCATCCTTTGAATAGGGAATAAGTTCATCTTTTCCAGTCACTACCCACTTCTTACCGACAATATCCTCAAATTGTTTAATAATTCTGTTATCGATCTTACCATATTTCATATACTTCCTTTATAATAAAAACTGGGTGAAGTCAAGGAAAAAAGAGATTTCAGGAAAACTGAAATCTCTGTAAGGCATCTTGCCTTACCCTGGCTAATTGTGAGGCTGGCTCCGTTAGAGATAAAAATAATTAACGGAATTGCTTGTTCAAGTACTTCCTATCTCTAACGGGGCTGGAAGTCCTCCTTCGTTGAAACTCCGACGGACAACAACCCGCTGAAGTTCATCCTTCGCAGTAGCACTGCTACGTAGAACGGGCCTTGGCGTAAGCGGGCTTACATGTTGTATGTAAAATATGTGGATTTTACATACAATTCGGAAAGGACTATCAAATTTTACTTGACTTCGAGGCAAAACCTTATTATGATATGGGAGTTGTGGGCGGATAGCTCAGTTGGTGAGAGTGCCTGCCTTACAAGCAGGAAGTCGCCAGTTCAAGTCTGGTTCCGCCCACCATATATCTTGAAGGTGAAAAAATGGTGATACATGAGTGAAGATGGAAGAAAGAACTTGGATACCAATTAACATACAATAGTATCCACAATTCTCAGTTTCAAAATATCTGAATAATCGTGAAATAAATCTGTTTACACCACACAGATATTTCGTATCTAAGGGAGCAAAAAATCTCAAAAAAAGGTCTTGACAAATTCCATTTTTTTGGTTATATTATGAAACACTTTAAACTTTTAGATTTCTTATTTCATAAGAAATCTAAGATTAACTGTAAGAAAGGAGGAAGTACATATGAAAATTAGACCTATAAATCGCAAGGTTCTAATTAAAAGAATAGAGGAAGATGTCAAAAAAGGAAGTATTATAATTCCTGATACTGCAAAGGAAAAACCTCAAAAAGGACAGGTAATAGAAGTTGCCAAGGTAAAAAAGGATGATGATCCAATGCAGGTGAAAAAGGGTGATAAGATACTCTTCGGTAAATATGCGGGCACCGAGATAGAAATTAATGATGAAGAATATCTTCTGATGTCAGAAGAAGATATTCTTGGGGTAATTGAGAAATAAAACAGGAATAGAATCGAAAAGGAGGGATTAGTATGGCAGCAAAACAGATCCTTTATTCAGATGAAGGAAGAAGAGTTATTCAAAGAGGGGTTGATCAACTTGCAAATGTAGTAAAGGTAACCCTTGGTCCGAAGGGCAGAAATGTAGCTCTGGATAAGAAATTTGGTGCACCCACAATAACTAAGGATGGCGTAACAGTAGCGAAAGAGATAGAGATAAAGGATCCTTTCGAGAACATGGGTGCGCAGATGGTTAACGAGGTTGCTTCTAAGACGAGTGATGTTGCAGGTGATGGAACAACGACTGCAACTATCCTTGCACAGGCAATATATCGTGAAGGACTAAAAAATGTTACTGCTGGTGCCAACCCTATGGCAATTAGAATTGGTATCGAGAAAGCAGTGGACAAAGTTTTAGAAGAGTTAAAAAAAATGTCGAGAGAAACAAAGAGCAAGAAAGAAATTGCTCAGGTTGGTACTATCTCTGCGAATAATGACTCGACAATTGGAGAGATTATTTCTGAGGCAATGGAAAAGGCCGGTAAGGATGGTGTAATTACAGTTGAAGAAGGCAAAGGTCTAAAAATGGAACTCGATATTGTTGAAGGCATGCAGTTTGATAGAGGTTATATATCTCCATATTTTATCACAAACCCCGATAAGATGGAGACAATCCTTGAGAAGCCACTCATTCTAATATATGATAAGAAAATAACCACGATGAAGGACCTTCTGCCTTTGCTTGAAAAGGTTGCACAACAAGGTAGTCCACTTCTAATTATTTCAGAAGATGTTGAGGGTGAAGCGCTGGCAACGTTGGTTGTCAATAGACTGAGGGGAACACTGAGTTGTGCAGCAGTCAAGGCACCTGGTTACGGTGATAGAAGGAAGGAAATGCTTGAAGATATCGCAATCCTGACAGGTGGTCATGTAATATCAGAGGATGCAGGGATGAAGCTTGAAAAGGCTATGGTTTCTGATCTTGGAAAGGCGAAAACTATCAAGATAGACAAAGATAATACAACAATCATAGAGGGTATGGGCAAAAAGGATGATATACAGGCTCGTATTTCCCAGATAAAACTGCAGGTAGATGAAACTTCATCTGATTATGATAAGGAGAAACTACAGGAAAGACTTGCCAAACTCTCTGGAGGTGTTGCTGTTATAAATATTGGTGCAGCTACTGAGGTGGAGATGAAGGAGAGGAAGGCAAGGGTTGAAGATGCTCTTCATGCAACAAAGGCGGCTGCTGAGGAAGGCATTGTTCCAGGAGGGGGAGTAGCTTTTCTAAGGACAATTCCAGCTCTTGATAAGTTGAAGCTCGATGATCCAGAACAACAGATAGGAGTCAACATAATAAAGAAGGCTATTGAAGAACCAATGAAACAACTGGCAAATAATGCCGGGGAAGAGGGTTCTGTAATTGTTGAGAATGCGAAAGGAAAACCCAAAAATGTTGGTTTCAATGTTAACAACGGAAAATTCGAAGATATGTTTGAGGCAGGAGTTATTGACCCAACTAAGGTAACAAGAATTGCCCTGCAGAATGCAGCAAGTATTTCTTCACTATTGATAACTACTGAAGCAATGATTACAGAAGAGCCAGAGAAGGAAGAGAAACTTCCACCAATGCCTCCAGGTGGTGGTGGCTATGGTGGAGGTGGAATGTATTAATGATTAAAATGGCTGTTGCCGACGTATTAATGCGTCGGCAACTCCATTTTGGGATAAACACATGCCAACTTATGAATATAGATGTTTAAAATGTAAGAAGGTTTTTGAAATATTTCACAAAATAACTTCCTCTATTCGAAAATGTCCCCATTGCGGTGGTAAGCTTGAGAGACTCATAACTCCTAATGCAGGTCTAATCTTTAAAGGGACAGGATTCTATCAGACAGATTACAAAAAACAGCAAGATGGAAATGGAAAAGATAAGGAGATAAAAGAGAAGGTAGTGAAAGAAGATAAGGTTGTAAATTCAAAAGAAGTAAAGAAAAACAAAACAAGTAATAAGGAGTAGACAATGATGAGAATAATCCTTTGCCTTTTAGTTCTTGTGACTGTTGTTAGTTTTGGTTGTGTTGAAAAAACAGAGCAAGGTGAGCAGGTTAAACCTTTCACTCCTCCTGTTGATGGAAAGATCACAAATCAACAGAAAGATGCGTATATAAAGGCATCTATTGCTCTAGGATCAGCGATGGACAAGTATTCTTTAAAGATTAAAGAGTTTAGCGAAAAGTACGAGATAAGGGATGATCTTAGTCAACTATCTGATACCGTTTTCCTGAATGAGCATTCTGAGATTAAGAGAGCATGGGGTGAACTGGATGAGGAATGGAAAAAAATGCAGAAAGAGGCTTATAAGAGTGGAGGTATTTCAGAAATAGAATTCAACTGGACAGGTGGTGCGTTAACAGATACGATTAATACTGTCATTCAGAAAGCAGTAGAAAAGGCACTCACTACAGTAGCTGAAAGTGAAACTGAGAAAGAAAAAGTAGAATAAAGAAAGGCTGAGTTCTTCCTTTTTTTACTTGACAGTTCTATACTAAGTGTCGTTCAATAGTTTAAGTATCTCGAAGGGTTTTTCTCCCCTTTTAATTAAATTAACATAACTTATCTGAGTTTTTCGGGCTCTTGCTCAGGGTACCGTTAAATTTCTTGACATTCGTGGTTGCATATGGTAGAAACTGGGTGGAGGAAAGGAAAATTCAAAAGAGAGTAGAAGAAAACAATTCAATAAATATAGAGGAGGTGACATGAAGAAAATATTAGGCATATTTTTCTCCCCAAAAGAGGTTTTTGTTAAACTCAACGAGAAACCTGACTGGATAGTGCCTGTAGTTATTACAATTGTGGTTAGCCTTGTCTTTACTATGATTGTTTTACCAAGGGTAATAATACCTGAACAAACAAAGAGAATTATGGAGATGGATAGACTAACAGAGGCACAGAAAGAGACAGCAGCCGGAAGACTCGAAGGAGTACAGCCATACATCACAACCCCAATTGGCATTATTGTCTTTAGTTTTATCCTTATTTTTATTAAATCAGGCATCCTCTTTTTAATTTTTTCGCTTTTTGGAGAAAAGACTGTTTTCAAAAAGGTACTGGCAATTGTAAGTTATTCCTTTTTAATAGGGGTGCCTGAAGTCATTCTGAAAACATCATTAATGTTAATAAAAGGAAGTACAAGAGTCTATACAGGACTTGCACTTTTAGCAACTAATCTTGATATAAAAGCACCAATTTTCAGATTACTTGCAAGGATAGATATTTTTACAATCTGGCACTTATGCCTTATCTCTCTTGGTTTAGCAGTAATATACAAAATAAACAATAAGAAATCATTTGCAATTGTTTTTGGTCTCTGGTTACTCTGGATTTTGCTGCAATTTGGTCTGGCGTTTGTCCTGCCAAAAGGTCTTTTCTTTGGCTAAGTTTTGTTGCTGGATTTTTTGAAACCTTTTTGCATATCATCCGTTAATATAATGAGATAAGTATGATACAACTGAAAGATGTGAAGAAGATTTATCCGATGGGGAAATTTGAGGTAAGAGCATTAGATGGCATCAGTCTTTCTATAAAAGATGGGGAGTTGATATCTATTATGGGACCATCAGGGAGTGGTAAATCCACCCTTATGCATATAATTGGCTGTCTTGATAAACCAACTGAAGGCGAATATTTACTTGATGGTAAAGATGTTACAACACTTGATGATGACGAACTTTCAACGATAAGAAATAAAAATATGGGGTTTGTTTTTCAAACATTCAATCTTATTCCAAGAGAAAGTTGTTTGTATAATGTTGAGCTTCCCCTTGTATATGCAGGACTGGGTGCAAAAGAGAGAAGAAAAAGAACCGTTGAGGTTTTAAGTGAGGTTGGCTTGGGTGATAGAATAAGACACAGACCAAGTGAACTTTCCGGCGGTGAGAGACAACGGGTTGCAATAGCAAGGGCATTAGTTAATCAACCTACCGTTATTCTTGCAGATGAACCCACAGGGAATCTTGATACGAAGACTGGTAAGGAGATAATGAGGATTTTCAGGGATCTCCATGAAAAAGGTAAAACAGTTATAATTGTAACACATGAAAAAGAGATTTCAGAATTTGCAGATAGGATTGTTCGTATAAGGGATGGATTGATTGTCGAGGATGTGAAAAATAAAAGAGAAGATAGGTGAGACAATGATTAAGAAAAGAATAATTATTTATTACCTGATGTTGCTTATTTTCCTTCTGCCAACTATTCTTGCTGGTAGAGTTTTCACATTAAATGAATGTATTGATATGGCAATTCGAAATAATCCATCTGTTAGAATGAGCAGAGAAAACATTTCTATATATCAGGCGCAGAATCTTATGAGTTATTCAGAGATACTTCCGTATATCAGTGCTACGAGTTCCGTTACAAGAAGTTCACCAGTATTTTTTAGTTCTGATCCTTATAGGGATTCATACTCGACAAACATTTCACTGAGTCAGACAGTTTTTGACCTTTCAACTATATTCGATATTAGAAGTTCTAATATAAGGGTTAAGGAGAGTATTGTATCATTTGAATCTGCAATCAGAGAGATTGAATTATTGGTTGCTGTGGGTTTCTATGATTATCTAAAGAAAAATCGGCTTTTAAGTGTGAAGGAACTGGGTTTCAGGGAAAGTGATGAGAACCTGAAGAAATCACAACTAATGTATGATGTTGGAATACTCTCAAAAGTTGACCTTCTAAGGGCTGAAGTAGTGAAGAATCAATCAGAACTTGATTTACTACAGGCTGTAAAGGATGTAGAACTTTCAAAAGCAAATCTTGCATACCTGATAGGATTTGATCCCTCTTTGGAATTTGAAACCAGTGAAGATAGCGTTGAGGTTGAAAGTTACAGTGTTAATGATTATGAAGAATTATTTGGGAGGGTTACAGAAAATAATCCTGAAGTTATAAACGAACGACTTTCAGTATCCAGGGGTAAGGTACAGCTTTTGTCTTCATACTGCAACTTCCTTCCAAGGCTAAGTATTTCGGGAAGTTATAGGTACTCTGGAGATAAATTTACATTATCCAGGGAAGATTGGGATAAGAACGATTCCTGGAGTGTGAATGCAAGCATATCAGTACCGCTTTTCACCGGTTTCTCAAGAGCTGCAAATGTCAAGCAGGCAAGGGCATCGTTAAGGAGTGAAGAATTGGGACTCGACGATACTATTGCCAAGAAAGGAATAGAATTAAAGAGAGCGCTGCTTTCTATAGATGAGGCTCATAAAATTTCTGCGCTTGCCAAGAAGAACTTAGAAAAAGCAGAAGAAAGTTATAGAATGATGCAGGAGAAGTATAATTTAGGTGCCGCTACGATAATTGAACTTATTGATGCCGAAGAGGATTATGAGCTGGCTCAGGTAACTGAAATTTCATCATATTATGATTTCCTGCTGGCAACGTTTTATGTCACAAACCTCCTTGGTGAGAACATTGTTTATTAAGGGAGAGATGTAAGAGGAAGCTAAGATGAGATTATGGGATGTAAGATATAAGATACAGAGGACAGGTTAAGGACGAAAGACGAGGGATGACCGCTTCGCTAGGACGAGAGACGAGGGAAGCAGAAGGATAAAAGTTAAAGGATAAAGTTATACAAAAAAGAGAGAGGGATGAAGAAACAGAAAAAGGCTAAGTTAACAGATCAGAAAGGGAAGAAAAAGTCGAAACTTAGAGATTGGATTGAGTCTATTATATGGGCATTTATTATTGCAATGTTTATAAGAACATTCTTTATTCAATCCTTTATGATTCCCTCTGGTTCAATGGAAAAAACACTCCTTATTGGAGATTTTCTTATAGGCAATAAGATGGTATATGGAATCCATATTCCCTTTACAAAGAAGAGTCTTTTCAGATTTAGGGAACCAAAGTGCAGGGAAATAATCATTTTTATTTCACCGTATTCTAAAAAATATTTTGTGAAAAGATGCATTGCTGTTTCCGGAGACACAGTAGAAGTAAAGCACAAGCTTGTTTATGTCAATGGTAGAAGGGTTTTCGAAGAATTTGTAATTCACAAGGATCTACGAGAGTTTCCACCTATACCAAATATCGATGGGTTTACTTACCAGCGCAATTGGGAACAGGGAGAATTCCGTTTTGTTGGGGGATACTGCAGGGATAATTTTGGTCCTATTGTTGTACCGGAGGGACATATTTTTGTTATGGGAGATAACAGGGATAACTCCGATGATTCACGATTCTGGGGACCGCTAGATAAGAGGGATGTTATTGGTAAACCATTAATTCTATACTTTTCCTGGAATAGAAATATTCCTTTCTATAGAATCTGGGAGAAGATCAGGTGGAGAAGAATTCTCAGTTTCGTATTCTGAATGACGCAAGGCAATGTTTTTTCCAAGAGTGCATCACAGGAAAGACTGGGTTGTGTGAATTAATAATATATTTTGTTTAATATGATTAAATAGATTATAAAATTAGGAGAAGAGAAAATGAAGAAAAAGATAATGATTGGTGTTGGTATTTTAATTGTTATTCTAATTATTATTGTAATGAATGTTAAGTTTAAAGGTAAAACACTGGTCGTGAAGACCGAAAAGGTGAAGATAGGAAAGATTGAGACGGTAGTTTCTGCACCGGGCAGAGTTACTCCAAAGAATGAGGTCAATATAAGCTCTGATATAATGGGTAAACTGATTAAGTTGAATGTTCGTGAAGGTGATAAAGTGAAGAGAGGAAAAGTTGTTGCGCAACTTGAGCGGACACGAGAGGAGGCGGCTGTTGAAGTTACCCGCAGTTCATTACTCTCAGCAGAGGTTAGTTATGAATTGAAACAATCCACTTTTGAGAGAACAAAGAAACTATATGAGAAATCACTTATTTCAAATGAAGAGTTTGAAGTAGGTAGGACAGAGTTAAGAATGGCTGAACTGACTGTTGAGGAAAGAAGAGCGAGCCTGAAGAATGCGCGTGAAAACCTGGATAAGACGATTATAAGGAGTCCAATAAATGGAATTGTTACGTGGCTTAATGTGGAGGAGGGTGAAACTGTAGTGACAGGAACAATGAATAATCCAGGAACAGTTCTTATGGTATTGTCTGATATGTCTCAGATGGAGGTGGAATGTGAGGTGGATGAAAGCGATATAGTAGACCTTGAGATAGGGGTAACAACCGATATAAATGTAGATGCCTTTGGCGATACAGTTTTCTCAGGGCATCTGATAGAGATTTCAAATGCAGGGAGGAGCTATGGTACAGGAACACAGGAGGAGGTTACAAATTTCGAGGTGAAAGTTTCATTTGATAATACGGATAGCCGTTTGAGACCTGGTATGAGTGCTTCTGTTGATATCATTGTTTCACAAAGAGATAGTGTTCTTAAGGTTCCAATCCAGTCCGTTGTTGAGAGAGGTAAGGAAGAGAAGAAAAAGGAAGGTGTTTTTCTTGTTACTGAAGGAAAGGTGCATTTCAGGAAAGTGAAGACAGGTATCTCAAGTGAAACAGAAATAGAGATAACAGAAGGATTGGAGAAGGATGATGAAGTAGTATCGGGTTCTTATTCCGTTCTCTCAAACCTTAAAGATGGCGACAATGTGAAAGTCAAGAAACCTCCCCGCTCGAAGGATGAAGAAGAAATGGAAGAATTGGAAGAAGAGAATGAAGATGAAAAGGGAGGGAGTGGAGAACGGGAAAAACAAGGTAATGGTAAAGGCAAGAGAGTTAAGAGTGGAGAGTAGGGCGTAGGGCGAAGAGCGAAGAGCGTAAGGCAGAAGACGAGGGATGAGGGACGAGGGGGGGGACGAGAAAGTGATAAGAACCGAGGATTGGGAATAAATATGGAAGATAGACCTGAACATAAGACATTAGACATAAGACTAGAGACTAAAAACAGAACACAGAAGACAGAAAACATGCAACTCGTGACATGTAACGCCTAACTCGTAACCCGTGACTCGCAACTCGTAACGCGTAACCCACAACTCGCAACACACAACAGAGGAGCGATTACGAATACTTATCTTTGAGAGGAAAAACATTATGCATATAGGTGAGAGTTTTAAGATAGCAATTGATGCTATACGTGCAAATAAGTTGAGGTCAATCTTAACTACAGTTGGAATCGTTATTGGAGTTATGACTGTTGTGACAGTTGTTTCTCTCATATCTGGATTGAACAAAAAGGTTACCGATATGTTTTCATCCATTGGCTCGAATGTTATATATGTACAGAAGTGGGCATGGGTACACAGTGGTGATGATTGGTGGAAATACAGAGGGAGAAAGGATATAACACCCGAACATGCAGATGCAATAAAGAGACTGTGCAGTAATGTTGAACTTGTTTCCCCTTTGGATGGACATCGTTTGAGACTTAAATTTGAGGATAAGAGAACAGACCCTGTTAGTATTACCGGGGTGACTCCAGAATACCAGAAAATTACAGGTAGGGATCTTGAATCAGGCAGATATATCACGGCGCTGGACGAAGATCACAAGAAAAGGGTTTGTGTCATTGGTACTGATATTGTTGAAAAGTTATTCCCTGACGAGGATCCTTTGAACAAAACCGTAAGAATAGGAGCTTCGAAATTTATTGTCGTTGGAGTTTCGGAGAAGAAAGGCCAAATGTTGGGAAGCAGTATGGATAATGAGGTGATTATTCCATTCAGCACATTCAGGAAACTCTTCATAAGAAAAGGAAGGGAGGATATTACCATTGCGATTCTTGCAAAGGATAAGGAAGAGGCAATTGATGAAATAAGAGCCGTTCTAAGAAGAATACGAAAGGTAAAACCAGGAAAGGAAGATGATTTTTCGATAAACACACAGGACGTACTTATGGATATGTACAATAAGATTACTGGAGCTGCTTTCGTTGTGATGATAGGTGTTGCATCTCTCTCCCTCCTTATTGGGGGCATAGGGATTATGAATATTATGCTTGTTTCTGTAACAGAGAGAACAAGAGAAATCGGTATACGTAAGGCTATTGGTGCTCGATACAAGGATATCCTTTATCAGTTTCTCACTGAGGCTGTTGTAATAAGTGGTCTGGGAGGGGTAATAGGAATTATTGTTGGTTTTAGTTTGGCAAGGATTATTTCAGTTGCATCAAACCTTCCATCTGCAATCCCACTCTGGGCAGTGCTGCTCGGTTTCGGCTTCTCAACCGCAGTAGGTATATTCTTTGGTATCTATCCAGCAAACAAAGCAGCTCGTCTCAATCCTGTTGAGGCACTCAGATACGAATAGCTCTTTTTGAAAAGCTCCTCCCCAATTTTTCTTGACAAAGGATTATTTATCTGTTATTTATACTCTGTTATTCAGTTTTGGATACTGTCAGTATTGAATGTTAAGTCTATTCACTTATCCTATTTAAGGAGGAATGCTGTCGAGAATAATTGCAGTAGCAAATCAGAAAGGTGGGGTTGGAAAAACTACAACAGCTATAAATCTCTCTTCAAGTCTTGCAATTGCAGAGAAAAATGTGCTTCTTGTAGATATTGATCCTCAGGCAAATGCAACCAGTGGTTTGGGATTTAGTGGTAATGGTATTGCCCATTCAGTATATGATTTGTTTGTCTCAAATATCGATATTCAGAAGGTAATCCTGCAAACAGAACTTCCCTATTTTAAGTTGATCCCTTCAGAGGTGGGACTCGTGGGTGCAGAGATTGAACTTGCAGGTAGCGAGAATAGACAGTACAAACTTAAGGAATCATTACACAAGGCGAGGGATGCTTATGATTTCATCATAATTGATTGCCCACCTTCCCTTGGTCTATTAACAATAAATGGATTGGTTGCAGCTGATTCCGTTCTTATCCCTATACAGAGTGAATTTTATGCAATGGAAGGGCTTGGAAAGCTTCTGAACACGATTACTCTCGTGCAGAGAAATTACAATAAGAATTTAGCTATTGAAGGTATACTCATAACAATGTATGATTCAAGGCTAAACCTTTCAAAACAGGTATATGAGGAAGTAGTGAAGTATTTTGGTGACAAGGTTTACAAAACAATAATTTCCAGAAATGTTCGTCTTGCTGAGGCACCAAGTTTTGGGAAACCTGTTGCCCTTTACGATATACATTCAAAAGGTGCAGAGGGTTATATAATGCTGGCAGAGGAGATATTGAAGAATGGCTAAAAAGGTGCTTGGAAAAGGTCTGGGAGCTCTCTTTCCTGATCAAGAGTTGAAGAAGGATATTGTCTCGGTTGATATTTCCACTATTCGTCCCAATCCCTACCAACCAAGAGAGGACTACAGTGACTCAGAGATTTACGGGCTAATGGATTCCATAAAGAATAAAGGTATTATTCAACCAATTGTAGTGAGAAGGAAAGGGAAGTTTTATGAACTTGTCTGCGGAGAAAGGAGATATAGAGCTGCGAGGAAGGTTGGGCTTAGAAAAATTCCCGTTTTTATCAAGGATTTGCAGGACAGGGAAGTTCTGGAAATTGCACTTATTGAAAATCTTCAGAGAAAAGATCTTAATCCAATCGAAGAAGCCAGGGCTTATAATCGACTTATAAAAGAGTTTGGATTAAATCAGTCAGAGGTTGCAAAGGTTGTGGGTAAGAAGAGGTCAACAGTGACTAATAGGATAAGGCTTCTAAATCTGCCCCGGACCATCCAATCAATGGTTATGAGGAATGAGATTAGCGAAGGGCATGCAAGGGCGTTACTTGCTCTAAAGGATGAAACCTCTATGCTATCTATAGTAAATGAGATCAAAAAGAAGGGTTTGAATGTTAGGGATGTAGAGAGGTTAATTCAAATGAAGGTGAGGGTTGTCAGGAGACCAAAAGCAAAAGACCTCTTCACCAGAGAGGGAGAACGTGTTCTTAGAGAGAAATTCGGAACGAAATGCACAATTCAGAAAAGAGGGAAAGGTGGAAAGGTTATTATTGAATTCTATACACAAGAAGATCTTGAGAAGATTTTTGAAATTCTATCTATAGAAATTGACTAAATAATAGGAAACGAAGATTATTATGATTACACAGATTATTAGGGCAGATTACACCGATTTTACGACAAAAAACCTAATTTGTGTAGTCTAAAGAATCTGTGTAATCTGGTGTTTGACAGGAGATGTTATGGATGATCTAAAGGGTTTATTAAAAAGGCTTTCAGAAACTGATGGAGTTTCAGCAAAGGAAAAAAATCCTGAGGATATCGTGAAGGAAGAACTGAAAAAACTCAAGATATCATTTAAGGAAGATAGGGTTGGAAATCTTGTTGCATTCAAAAAAGGAAAGAAGAGCAATGGGAAGGTTATGATCGCATCGCATATTGATGAGATAGGTTTTATAGTTACTTCAATTGATACAAATGTTCTGAGGTTTTCTACTGTTGGAGGATTTGATGAACGAATTCTTTTGGGACAAGAAGTGGTAGTTCATGGGAAAAAACCTTTAAAAGGAGTTATTGGAAGCATCCCACCGCATTTTCTACCAAAGGAGAAGCAGAAAGAGGTCTCATCAATTGAAAATCTTTTTATAGATGTTGGTCTATCAGAAAAGGAGCTCAAAAGGAATGTTTCAGTTGGGAATTTTATTAGTTTGAAGAAGGAACTTGAAGAATTATTGAATGATAGGTGTAGTGGGAAATCTCTTGATAATAGAGCGAGTGTTGTAGCTCTGGTCTCTGTTTTTGATGAGCTAAAAAGGTTAAGACATGACTGGGATGTTTTTGGAGTTTTCACCGTTCAGGAGGAGATTACAGGTCTTGGCGCTATTAGTTCATCTTACAGAATCTTCCCAGATGTTGGAATTGCTATAGATGTTGGATTTGGAAAACAATCAGGTTTTCCTTCTGAACATACTGTGGAACTTGATAAAGGACCTTCTATTACAATTGGACCAAACATACATCCTGGATTGCAAAACTCAATCGTGAAGATTGCAAAGGATTATGAGATTCCTTACCAGATAGAGGCTGAACCAGGATCTACAGGAACAGATGCGAGTAATATACAGATTTCTCGTGAAGGGATTCCAACAATCCTGCTCTCTATTCCCCTCCTCTATATGCATACACCCTGCGAGGTAGTTTTGTTAAAGGATATAATCAGAACTGGAAGGTTGATTTCTCTATTTATCAGTCACCTAAATATTGAAATGCTCAGAGGAGATAACTATGCTACTTAATAGATTGTCAAATTTGGACGGTACATCTGGAGACGAAGGAGAAGTCAGGAAATATATAAGAGAAAGAATTAAGGAGTATGTAGATAGGATCGAGGTTGACTCCCTCGGGAACCTAATCTGTTTCAAGAAGGGAAGAAAGAAAAAACCTGTCATTCTGATTTCAGCACATATGGATGAGGTAGGTTTTATGATAACGGGAAAGAAGCAGGATGGTACACTGAGGTTCTCAACGGTGGGCAGGATAAATCCGAGTGTAATCCTTGCCAAGACTCTCAGGGTCGGAAAAAAGAAACTAAAGGGGGTTGTTGGTGTAAAACCAGTTCATCTCCTCGAGGAAGAGGAAGCGAATAAGATTCCGAAGATTAGAGAACTATATATTGATATAGGTGCTAAATCGGATAAGGATATTAAAGATGTTGAAATCGGGGATTTTGCCTATTTTGATATTGATTTTGGCAAAATATCTTCAAATATCGTAAAAGGTAAGGCTTTTGATGATCGAATTGGATGTTCTATTTTTCTCGATATTGCAAAGGAAAAATTTGGTTTTCCGCTCTATGTAGTTTTTACCACTCAAGAAGAAATTGGTACAAGAGGAGCAAGAGTGATAGGTGATCGCATTAAGCCTGATTATGCCATTGCTCTTGAAGGAACTGGTGCAGGGGATTTTCCAATTGAAAAAGATACTGCAAGAGCACCAGTTCTTGGAAAAGGTCCTACCCTAACAGTAATGGATAGAAGTATGATTGCAGATAGAGATCTATTTAAGAGAATAACGAAGATTGCAAAGAGAAAAGGTATTTCTTACCAAATTAAACAACCAGGTATAGGTGGGACAGATGCTGGAAGAATTCAGATTTCACAAAGAGGAGTAAAATGTGCAGTTATATCAGTGCCTGCAAGATATATACACTCTCCCGTTTCTTTTATGAATTTACACGATTATCGAAACACACTTAAGTTGTTTGTATCGGTTCTAAAAGACTTAGGAAAGGCGAAGGTGAAATGAAAAGAGTAATTAAGAAACTAACAGAGGTATTTGGACCATCAGGATATGAGAAAAAAGTAAGTAAAATTATCAAAGGAGAGATAAGAAACTATGTGGATAGTCTGAAGATAGATAGGATGGGAAACCTAATAGCGCATATTAAAGGAAAAGGTCCAAAGATTATGGTTGCCGCACACATGGATGAAATTGGTGTAATAACAAGCTATATAGATAAGAATGGTTTTATAAGATTCTCAAATGTTGGTGGGTTTTTCCCTGTAAATTCACTATCTGCAAGGATTGTTTTTGAAAACGGAAGGATAGGAGTGATTGGTGAGGAGAGACGGAAGAGTATGAGTGATCCAGTTGAGATGACAAAACTATATATTGATATCGGTGCAAGAAACAGGAAAGAGGCGGAGAAACTTGTTCCCATTGGATCATTTGGTTGTTATGAGAGGGTGTTTGAGGATCTTGGTAAAAGGATTATAGCAAAAGCACTCGATGATAGGATAGGATGTGCGGTTCTCGTCGAGGTTGCGAAAAGACTTAAAAAAAGTGTAAAGAATGATACATATCTTGTTTTCACGGTTCAGGAAGAGATAGGATTAAAAGGAGCGAGAACTTCCTCTTTTGGAATCGATCCAGATATTGCATTAGCGGTAGATGTGACCAGGACAGGGGATACACCTGAGGCAACAAAAATGGCAGTAAAATTAGGGGTGGGTGCAGCCATTAAGGTGATGGATTGGGGGATGATTTGCGACCCCATGATTGTTGAGAGTTTGGTAAAAACAGCTCGGAAAAACAAGATATCCTACCAGCTAGAGGTGCTGGAAAGGGGAACAACTGACGCAACAGCAATTCAATTAACAAAGGGTGGTGTTCCTTCAGGAGCGGTTTCCATCCCAACCAGGTATATTCATAGTGCCTCAGAGATAGTTGATATGGATGATGTTGAGGCAGCAGTAAAATTAGTTGTGAAATTCCTTAAAACAGATCAAAGGAAGTTAGGAAACAAGTAGAAATTTAAAAGTTAAATAATGGCAAAATATTTCTCCATACAGGTTTTTTCTTCGGACGGAAGAACTGCGATCACAAAGAAGATTTCGAAACCGCTTTTGGTTACAACTTTCGTAATCCTCATCCTTGTAGTTCTTGGGATCCTTGTAACTATTGGTTTCTATGGAAGGGTATACGTAAAGGCTATAAAGGTGAGAAATTTAGAAGAGAGGAACAAATACCTTGAGGAGGAATTTAAGAAGGTTGAAAAATTGGAGAAGGACATTGCTGAAATTGGAAAACAAAGGGAGAAGCTCGAAGTTGTTCTCGGATTAAAAGGGAGAAGGACTGAGACCGCAGTCAATAAAACGGAACCAGAAAGGAAAGAAGAAATCAGTGAAGATGAAAATGAAAAAACCGTTTTTGAGAATCCAGAAATGGCTGAATATATTGAAGAATCAAAACAAATTAACAAGTCCATGCCGAATCTAATCCCCGTTAATGGATGGCTTACAAAAAGATATGATGTTATCCATAAAGGTGTTGATATTGCAGCACCAGTAGGAACTCCTATTTTTTCAGCTCTGGATGGAAAAGTTTCATTTGTCGGTTGGGATTCAATCTTAGGGAATGTGGTTAAAGTGGAAGGTATGTCTGGATATACTACTGTATATGGTCATTGTTCAAATATATTTGCTAAGAAAGGAGACTTTATTAGAAAAGGAGGAATTATTGCCTCGGTGGGGAAGACAGGAATCGCTGAAGCACCTCATCTTCATTATGAGATTATAGCAAATAGCATAAATGTAAATCCGGAGTTATTCTTTATAAAAAGCTATAGGAAGTAAAGGAGGTATAATGCAAAAAAAAGATACAATGATGAACATTTTTGGGGATGGTACTAAGTTCAAGGGAAATTTGAGGGTAGCAGGAAGTTTAAGGATTGATGGTGAGTTTGAAGGGCAGATGACAGTCTCAGAGACCTTGATTGTTGGAAAAACAGGCAAGATTAAAGGAGAGATTAAAAGCAAAAATAGCATCATTGGGGGAGCTATTAATGGAAACCTTAAAACAGGTGAGAAGGTTGAACTTCAAGTAGGTGCAAAGTTTGAAGGTGATCTAAGCTGTAAGAAATTGATAGTTGAAGAAGGAGTTACTTTTGACGGTAACTGCAGAATGTCTGAAACGAAGTCTATGGAGAAGGATGTTACAGTAAAGGGACCTGAAAGCGAAAAACAAGGTTAGACAGGAAGCGAGAGAGTTAAATAGATAGGATACGGTAATATAATGAGAAAAAACAGAACCAACGAGGAATTGAGACCACAAACTGTTACATTAGAATACATTAAAGGAGAGGAAACGTCAGTATTGTTCGAGATAGGGTTAACGAAGGTATTGTGTGTAGCAACACTACAACAGGGGGTTCCCAAGTTCTTAGAAGGAAAATTTACAGGGTGGATAACAGCTGAATATGGAATGTTGCCAAGATGTTCTCCCAATAGAATCTTCAGGGAAAGGGTAAAGCTTTCAGGAAGAAGCCAGGAAATACAGAGATTTATAGGCAGATCATTGAGAGCAGGTTGTGATCTTTCACTTCTTGATGGGTATACAGTAATTATTGATGTGGACGTAATTCAAGCCGACGGTGGAACAAGGGTTGCCTCAATTAATGGGGGTATGATTGCTCTCTATATTCTACTACGAAATATGGTTGCTGATGGTTTGCTCGAAAAGATGCCTGTAGTGAGTTTAGTTGGTGCTATTAGTGTAGGTAAGAGGGATTCAGAAATACTACTTGATCCAGATTATCTGGAGGATTCGAATTTAGATGTTGACATGAATGTAGTGATGAACGAAGAATTCAAACTCGTTGAAATTGAAGGAATAACAGAAGGGAACCCATTTACGAGGAATGATCTAAACTCGATGGTTTCTCTTGCAAAAAAAGGCATTGAGGAAATCATCAGACTTGAAAGAGAACATCTGTCTCTTACAATTGCATAGTTTTTGGGACAATTTCTTATAAATGGGTAATAGGATAGAGAAAAAGATCTCAATAAAACAGGGACGGGAAGTCAGGCTTGACAGATACCTTTTGGAGTTAGGTCTTAGACTATCGCGTTCAAAGATTCAAAAACTAATATCTAATAACAATGTTTTAATTAATGGTAAATCTTCAAAACCCCATCATCTTGTTCAGTCCGGTGAGTTTTTGATTGTTACTTATGAAGAGAAAAAACCTCTAAGAATTGAACCTGAGAATATTCCTGTTGAAGTCATTTATGAGGATAGTAGCCTTTTGGTTGTAAACAAACCAGCAGGTATGGTCGTTCATCCTGCGAGAGGGAATCTTCATGGAACTCTTGTAAATGCACTGCTTTATCATACATCAAAGGGTCTTGCGGTGTCAGATGATTACACGAAACCAGGTGTAATCCATAGAATCGACAAGGAGACATCTGGTCTTTTGGTATTTGCAAAGGATGAGAGAATTCATACAAAACTTGCCATGCAGGTTCAAGATAGGACAATGAAGAGGATTTATTTACTTCTGGTTTGGGGAGTACTGCCAACTGATAGGGGTGTTATAGAAGCACCAATAGGAAGAAATACACTTGACCGTAAAAGAATGAAAGTAACTCCTTTTGCATCAAGGAAGGCTGTTACTCATTTCAAGGTAATTGAGAGATTTAATATTGCTACGTATATTCGAGCGCAACTGGAAACAGGAAGAACGCATCAGATTCGGGTTCACTTTTCCCACATAGGTTATTCTATTATTGGAGACCCAGATTATGGGGGAAGGAGAGCGTCAATTCTTGTCGATATTGGCAAAGAAAAAAAAGAGACATTTGATTTGATACTTAAAAAACTAAAAAGGCAGGCGCTTCACGCAACATCGCTATCATTCTATCATCCTATAAAGAAAAGGGAGATGGTTTTTTATTCTCCTCTACCAAAGGACATAAGGGAAGTGCTGCAAATCTTACATGGAACCGCTGCGACTTAGAAGAATAATAAAAACCTGTGTAATCAGTGTCTTATGAACAAGAGAATGAAGGAAATGGATATTAAGCTTTTAGTAGTTGAATCACCGACTAAGGCAAGAACGCTGGAAAGGTTTCTCAGTGGGAAGGGATACAATATCCTTTCATCAAATGGTCATATCATTGATCTTCCAAAGAGCAAATTAGGTGTTGATCTAAAGAATGATTTTAAACCAACATATGATATAATTAAAGGAAAATCAAAAATTGTAAAAGCAATAAAAAAGGCAGCAAAAGAAGCTTCTCAGATCTTTTTAGCAACAGACCCAGACAGAGAAGGAGAGGCAATAGCATATCATATTACTCAGGTGATTGATGAAAGAAAGGTACCTTTCAGGGTTCTTTTCTATGAAATTACAAAAAGCGGGATAGAGAAAGCACTGGAAGAACCTGGTTATATAAATCAGAATCTGGTAAAATCACAGCAAGCACGGAGAATACTTGACCGTCTTGTTGGTTACAAGATTAGTCCATACCTCTGGAAGACAGTAAGAAGAGGGTTAAGTGCAGGAAGGGTTCAAACAGTTGCTTTACGCTTGGTCTGTGAAAGGGAAAATGCGATAGATAAGTTTGTAAAAGAGGAATACTGGACAATAGAAGCAATCTTTAAGAAAAAGGATGATGGTCAATTTAAGGCTTCCCTTGTTAAGATTGATGATAAAAAGCCAGAGATTAAGAAAGAGAATGATGCGGATGCGGTTCTCTCCGGGATAAAAGGAGAGAAATATGAAATATCAAAATATGAAAAAAAGAATGTTGAAAAGTCACCTCCACCACCTTTCATTACAAGTAATTTACAACTTGAGGGATCAAGCAAGTTCAACTTTTCCGCAAAACAGACAATGGTCATTGCACAACAATTATACGAGGGTATTGAGCTCGGAGAAGAAGGTCCAGTAGGTTTAATTACATATATGAGAACAGATTCGGTCAGGGTTTCTGAAAAGGCACAGAAAGAAGCTAGGGAATTCATCAAGAATGAGTTTGGAGACAATTTTGTACCAGAGACAAAAAGAGTATTTAAGTCAAAGAAAAACGCACAAGGAGCACATGAAGCCATAAGACCAAGTTCTGTTCAAAGAAGCCCAGAAAGAATTGGTCGCTATCTGGACAAGAATCAGTTAAGACTGTATACTGTTATCTGGAAGAGATTTGTAGCATCGCAGATGGCGAATGCGGAATACGAGTCGGTTACTACAGAGATAAAAGGTGGGAAATACCTTTTTAGAGCAAATGCGAGAAGGTTGATTTTTGAGGGCTTTATGAAACTGATGAAGAAAGAGAAAGAAGATGAAGAAATAAGCATTCCGCTTCTTGAACCCGGAGAAAAGGTAAGGCTTGTTTTAGTTGAAAAGAGTCAACATTTTACAGAACCACCCAAGAGGTATTCAGAGGGTTCACTTGTAAAGGAGCTTGAGGCAAAGGGTATTGGAAGACCTAGCACTTACGCTGCAATAATCAGCACCATACAGGCAAGGAGATATGTAAAGAAGGAAAACAGAACATTCTTTCCCACTGAACTCGGGAAAATCGTTATCAAAATTCTCTTAGAATACTTTGAAGAAATATTTAATTATGACTTTACAAAGGAGATGGAACAAGAACTTGATGAGATTGAGGAGGGGGAAAAAGGGTTGTTGGCTGTTTTAAACGATTTCTATGCACCTTTTACAAAAATGTTGGATAGGGTTGACAAAGAGGTTGTTAAGATAAAAGAAGACCTTGAGGAAAAAACTGATACGATCTGTGAGCTCTGTGGAAAACCAATGGTTATAAAGTGGGGAAAATACGGAAGGTTCCTCGCCTGTTCTGGCTATCCTGAGTGCAAAAACACCAAACAACTTGATGAAGAGAAGGCTGAAGGTAAATGTCCGAAATGTGGATCTTCTCTCTTTATAAGAAGAGGAAGATTTGGAAGATTCATTTCCTGTGAAAATTATCCCAAATGTGATTATTCATCTTCAGTAAAAACAGGTGTTCAGTGTCCTAAGGAGGGTTGTGGTGGGGAGATGGTAGAGAAGCAAACAACAAAAAAGGGAAGAGTTTTTTATGGATGCAGCAGGTATCCGGAATGTAAATTTGCTGTATGGGATAAGCCACTTCCTAAACAATGTCCCCAGTGTAAATATCCTTTTCTCGTTGAAAAGTATGGTAGAACAGGCGTCTATCTCTTCTGTCCAAAATGTAAAGCGAAGATAGAACAGGATGAATCATGATGTTGAAAATTGAGGAATGATGTATTGATACCTTTTTAAATTGCAGATAAAAGAGTTAACCGCAGGCTAAAACCTGCGGTTAACTCTTTATTGGACGAACTTTTAGAGCAGCTAGAAAATTAAAGGTTTCTTTCTTTACCTTAAGAGTATAACCTTCTTAAAGCTGTTAAATTGACCTGCCATTGCTTCACGACTTGCTGTTAGCTGAATAAAATATATCCCAGGTGAAACCTTATTACCCGAATTGTCATATCCATGCCACTTGATTTGGCTCGAGGATGTTCTTGAGCCACTAAATGATTTCACAAGTCTACCAGTTATGTCGAAGATCTTTAGATTAGCAGATATATATTCGCTACCAACCTCATATTTTATGTTAAACTCAGAATGTGAAATTGAAGGTGAAACCTCAAACCTTGGGATCACAGTACCATAGTCCACATCTTCTTCAATACCCGCGGGAGTGACTCTTATATCTGCAGTCATAGTATCACCTGAGTCACTTATATTCTCTACTCCCACCTGGGTTATGGTAAACAAATAATCTTTCGAGTCGGGGGTCGTGTTTTCGTTAAAATTCCTGTTGAGTGTACTCCCTGGATATGGATCTCCTGCGTCTCCTCGATTGACATCCTTCTCTAGATCCCAGTTGCCATCAGCTTGTTCTACTGCTACAAGATAGTGCCCAGAACCTGTATGTCCAGGATACCATTGATTATCATTCCCAGATTGATTCTCATCGATATGGTAAATTAACAGACCACTACCTGGCAGAAAGTCATCGAAACCAACCTTTTGACGGTTTTCAACTAAGAAAAACTCATTTGCTGGAACACCATTTGTCCAGAGTTTGTAAACCAGAGAATCGAACTCTACACTTGGAAATTGTACACCGGTTTGATTTACAGTTGGTACATGCGGAGACAGAAAACCGCATTCAATCTTGCACCATGCATCAAGGTGTGAAGGTCTTCTTCCTCCATTCCCCCAGGAACCCCCAGCCATTAATGTCCAGTTTCCAGCTCCCTCTGAATCGTACCCATAATCATAAAGGTCAGGTAACCCGAACAAAGCATGACCTGCCTCGTGAGCGAAGACACCAATCTTACCGTCTTCTGGTTCGGCTGAGTATCCAAAAGCATTTACACCGTCAACATTGGGTACATTGACGGTAGACCAGGCATGACTCCATATATCATTTGGATTCCCGGTTTGTTCAGCACCTGACCCAGCGTGAACAATGAATAATGCGTCTATGTCGCCATCGAGGTCATTGTCAAACTGTGAGAAGTCAACAGTTGGGTCAGCTGCCCACACAGCATCTTCCGTCAACTTTTGAGCATTCTGTGGATAACTTCCAAGTCCGTAGTTTCCATTTGTATAGTAAGCATATGTTTGAGGCATCAGGAACCAGCCCACAACAGTCATTATAATATCAACATTACCATAGCTAGTCTCAAGAAAGTAATCGCGGAATGAACCAGTGGGATAGGTACCTACGGAAGAAAGTAAGGAGTCAAAGTGAAGTATACCAGTAGTGGCAACATTGTCGGAGAAATCAACGAGTATTGCGATAGCTTTAAGCGTTAGTCTTTCTCCTGGTTTGACTCTTATTGGAACTGGATTTGGAGAGTCAACACCTCTAATCCTTGCTTCAAGCAAATACTCTATGACCTCATTCAACCTTCCTTCTTCTCTAAGTTTTTTCTCCAATTCCGGTGACATGGGCATGGAGAACAAAGATGCTGTAATGAGGATCACGCAGATGAAAATCAATATCTTTTTCATACTTCCTCCTTTCTTTTCACTAATTTTCTTTCCTCAGAGATTGTCCTTTTCATGTCTGTCCTTTTTATCAATATATAACAATATCATTTAGAAGTCAAATCATTTTATGAGATTTTTGACTCTTTTAGAAATCTCTTGTTTTCCATTGACAAGACTTAGGAATGTTGGTATAAGATTTGAAAGAGAAAGAATAAATGTCAAGAGAATTATGAAATCAGAAAGACGACCTTTATCAGTAGACCATTTTCTCCAAGAAAAAGAATGACGAAGCGAAGTGAGGAGAAAAAATCCTAAATCCGAAACACCAATTTTGACCAATTGATAATAATAAACTAAGTTAAACTTATCAGTGAAAATCAGTGTAATCAGTGTCGAAATAAAACACCATCTAAAAATAAGGAGCAGTTATGTCAATTGTAAGGGCATTTAAAGGTTTACGACCAAGACCGGAATCTGCAGAACAAGTTGCTTCTCCACCCTATGATGTATTGAGTTCAGATGAGGCAAGGGAAGAGGTAAAAGGAAAACCTCAAAGTTTCCTCCATGTTGTAAAACCAGAAATAGACTTAGACCCATCTATTAGTCTTTACGATGAAAGAGTCTATGTCAAAGGAAAAGAAAACCTGCAAGGACTAATTAATGATGGTTTTCTAATTCAGGATGAAGAGAACTGTTTTTATATATACAAACAAAAGATGGGAGAACATATACAATCAGGTTTGGTTGCAGTTGCATCTGTTGATGAATACGAGCAGGGAAAGATCAAGAAGCACGAAAACACGAGATTGGAAAAGGAGAAAGATAGAGCAAAACATATAGATATTCTAAACGCACAGGCAGGCCCTGTTTTCCTAACATACAGAGCAACAGAGAATATAAATAATCTAATTAATAAAGGAATGGTAGAGAAGCCAGAGTATGATTTCACTGCTGGTGATGGAATCAGACACACTTTCTTTGTTGTCAGGGAAAAGGATTTGATTGAGGAGATTAAGGATGCATTCGGAGAACTTGATTGCTTATATGTTGCTGATGGTCACCACCGTTCAGCAGCAGCAGCGAGAGTGAGGAATGAAAGAAAAAATAAAGGAAGTGAATTTTCTGGAGAGGAGGAGTGTAACTACTTTCTAACTGTTATCTTTCCACACAATAAAATGTACATTATGGATTACAATCGTGTAGTATTGGGTCTGAATGAACTTTCAGAGGAGGAATTTCTTAATCGGATTGAAGAAAGATTTGAAGTAAAGAAGCAAGGTGAAAGCGGAAACCCATTCAAGCCAGAATTCAAACACTGTTTTGGGATGTATCTTAACAAAAGGTGGTATCATCTGAAGGCAAGGAACGGCACATTTGATGAGAATGATCCTGTTTTAAGCCTTGATGTAAGTATTCTTCAAGAAAACCTGCTTAACCCAGTGCTTGGAATAGAGGACCCACGGAAAGACAAAAGGATATCCTTTGTGGGTGGAAAAAGAGGTCTTGGTGAGCTTGAGAGGCTTATTGATTCTAACAAGTTTACTGTTGCATTTTCGATGTTTCCCACTTCAATAGAGGAATTAATGGCTATTGCTGATGCGGGGAAAGTAATGCCTCCCAAGTCTACATGGTTCGAGCCAAAACTAAGGAGCGGCTTAATAACCCACCTTTTATAACAACAATTCAGCCACGGATAGACACGGTTAAAGGGTTTTTCTTGCTTGTATCACCTCGCATTCTTACATTCGCTTTGCACTCTGCACTTTGCCCTATGCTACTTTATTTTACCAGGAGAACCGGGCAGGGGGAACAGTGTATTATAGAATCACTGATACTTCCAAGTGCTTTTTCCTTTTTTTTGTGTAACCCCCTTGAACCTATTACTAATAAGTCAAATTTCTTTGCAAGTGTACAGATTGCCACCGGTGGTTTTCTTTCTCTAATAAGTTTTGTTTTAACTGGCCAATCTGCCTTCTTGAAGATATTTGCTGTATCCTTAAGGATTTTTCTTCCATCATCAATAAAACTCTCCATAAGTTCGCTTGAGAGATCTCCTTTATACAGATCCGGCACATATGCAACATAAACAAGTGTAACTTCCGCACCGGAGAGTTTCGAAAGCTCCAGTGCCTTTTTAGCAGAACGAATTGCATTTGCTGAACCATCTGTTGCAACAAGAATATTCGAAAACATCATACACTCCTTTTTTAAGGATTATTAACAGGGAACTCAAGAGATTTTAAGAAGTTTTATTTATTATATCTCTTACAATTCCTGTTTATTTTTCAAGAATTTTCCATAGACAAACCAGTCTGATTTCTCAATATCATATTTTTTTAGAACACCTTGTTTCGAAATCTTGTTATAAAGTTGGGAGATTCCTCTTGTATCTTTTTTTCTTATACAGAAAAGGATTCTTGCTTTTGATTTCTCGGGATATTCCTTGATGAACTGAGCAAGAAAGTTCTCATATTCTGAAAGGTTATATTTCCCAAAGATGTTGAAGACAATATTTTTTCCCCATTTATGGAGAGAAATGAGTTTGTTGTTATAAAAATACAAGTTTTTTTCAAGAATAAGTTTACTTAGGACATCATTTGTAATTCTTATCCATATAAACCCAGGATCCAAAACAAAGAGTAGTTTTTTAATTTTTCCTTTTTTAAGGTAATCTTCTATTATATTCTCAGTGTTAATTTCTATTAGTTTAATGGCTTTTCTTTGTTTAATATTTTTTAATACGTTGGGGTTGAATTCATATATATAGTATGCTTCGTGTTTAACAAATTCCAACTTTCTGCTTATGTTATGGACAGATGTATTCTTAAAAGAGGTATTAAGCCCAATCCAAGACAAACCTCTTTCTCCTGCATAGTCAAGCATCATTTCAGTGAAGGTTGTTGCGATTCCTTTTCTCTGGTAATCTTTTCTTACCCTCATTCCCATTAACCATCCGTCTTCTTTTGTTGAAAAGTGAAAAAAACATATTGCTTTTATAACTTTGTTCTCTCTGAAAATCAAAGGAATTGTTCTTTCTGGATGGGTTTTATGATAATCCAGAAGATATCGTATGTATCCAGGTGCAAAAAGTCCTTTTGTAAAGGCAAGAACCTCTTTCAGGTCCCTTGGCTTGAAAACACCCAATCTTTTATCCACATCTCTTTCTATCATTTTTCAGTAAGATGGTCAACACATTTTTTACTTGCAAAATCCTACTTATTATTCTATTATAACGTAGACCGTACAGCTTTTGTAAATATTCCACAAGGAGCTGAAGTGAATTTATTCCTTTTGTATATTTCCCTTTTTCTGAAGCTAAACAGCATTTCAGGTTTGCTCCCTGAAGATGCTGTCCTTACTCAAACAATAAAAGGTGATTGCACAGGAGATGAAAGTGAGGAAATCATTGTTGTCTATGATATTGATGCTCGTTTTGGAACAGAAAACTATCAGGGAACTTGTGTAGCAATTCTTGAAGAGACAGAAGAAGGATTTGTTGAGGTTTTCAAGTATAGATTAAGTGCGGATACAAAAGTAAGGTTTGTAAAGATATTTGATGAACTTCCTCCATTTGTTGAGGTCCAATGGTTCCATTCAGCAGGAGGAGGTAATACATATATCTGTTATGATGAGGAATTAAAAAGGTTTCGTGAAACACTAAACATTGAGAGTGGTGGACTAAACAAAGAGGATATTGATGGTGATGGGAGGGAAGAAGTTTTCTCTGTAGAATTTGAACTTTTGCAGTGTAATGGTGAAGAAGACGAAATCAATGCGGGTTTTTTAACCTTCTATAAGTGGATTAAAAACAGTCTTGTTTCTTCTCCAGAATCACCTTACATTATGAGACCTGTAGAAACATATTTTGCAAAGAGTAGAGGGGGTCCAGTACCGAACTTATTAACAGTTTCTCCTGAAGAGTCTTCATCGGATGACTATGCAGGTCCTGGAGATCTCTCTTGTAAGTTCTACATAACTATAGACACAACACTGCTTGTTATAAATATAATGGTAAGTGATGATGTTATAGTACAGGGTGGAATAGGTAAAGATATAGTTAATGGTGACCATCTTATAATTCTATTAGATACCGACTTAGAAAAAGATTTTTGTAGCAAGTTGCTTGATTCTGATGATGTTGTAATTGGAATATCACCGGGCAACTTCATTGATATTTCTCCAGATGTTGTCAATCTTAATCCCGTATCCATCCTGTCTGAGAATGTTGCAAAAAATACTGAAATACAGGTTACAAAACAGATAGGAGGGTATAGAGCCTTTGTTGAATTGAATCTTAGTAAGAAGATATTTGCGAAGGGCATTTTTGGACTCGGGATTATTCTATGTGATAGAGACAAGGAGAGTTCTGGAACACCAGAGGTACAAACCTCCTGGCCTGTTAGTATAAGTAAGAAAGACCCAACCACCTGGGGCAATCTGTATATTGCAGAATACTAAAAAGAGCAAGCCACATAACTGAAGTTATTAGTCAATAGTTAATAGAAACTAGAATATAGAGATGACTGGAAGTTAGCCCTTCGACAGGCTCAGGATGGAATCAAGCTTTTGGCTGGAAGAGATCCTTCGTAAACTCAGAATGGAATTGAGCTTTGCTGGAACTAAACCATTACAGGGGAAGCAGAGGACACTAGGAAATTTGACTTGACTTCATTATTGTTATAAAGTAATATTGACCTGAGAAACAAAAGAGTTTCAGAGTTTGGGAGTTTATATCAGGAGGGAAGATGATAAAGAGATATACTACAGAGTTCATGGAAAAGTTGTGGAGTGATGAAACAAAGTTCGAGAAGTGGCTTCTGGTGGAACTTGCTGTAGTTGAGGGATGGGTGAAGAAGGGTGAAGTAAAAAAGAGTGCCTTTGAAAGGATAAAGAAAAGGGCTTCTTTTAGTGTTAAGAGGATAAATCAGATAGAAAAGAAGGTGAAACATGATGTAATTGCATTCTTAACAAATCTTTCAGAGAATGTTGGAAAGGATGCGCGTTTCATCCATATGGGAATGACCTCCTCGGATGTTCTTGATACTGCTTTTGCATTGCTCCTAAGAGAAGCAGGAGAAAAGATACTTGGTGATTTAATATCTTTAAGAAAGAGAATTAAAAGATTAGCAATTAGGTATAAGAAGACCGTGATGATAGGAAGAACTCACGGAATACATGCGGAGCCTATGACACTTGGATTAAAATTCTTACTCTGGTATGACGAGGTTTTAAGAAACGAGCAAAGATTACAAGATGCTATTGAAAATATTTCCTTTGCAAAGATCTCAGGAGCAGTTGGTACATTTTCGACAATGCCTCCCCCAGTATTCGAATATGCAAGTCGTAGACTCAAATTGAAACCCTGCTATGCGACAAGTCAGATTATTTCTCGCGATCATCATGCTCAATATATCTTTGCACTTTCGCTTATTGCATCACTTATAGAAAAGATTGCCCTGGAGATAAGGCATCTTCAGAGAACAGAAGTTGGGGAAGTGATGGAACCTTTTACAAAAGGACAGAAAGGCTCTTCTTCGATGCCTCATAAGAGAAATCCAATCCTGTGTGAAAGGCTGTGTGGATTTTCAAGATTAATTCGTTCAAATGTGATGGTTTCGCTTGAAAACATTGCTCTATGGCATGAAAGGGACATCAGTCATTCCTCCTGTGAAAGGATTATATTCCCAGATGCTACAACAATAATTGATTACAGTCTTGAAAAACTGTTTTTCATTCTTGATAATTTGATTGTTGATAAAAGACGCATAAAGAGTAACCTGAAAGCAACAAAGGGTTTGATCTTCTCTCAGAGGGTTCTTCTGAAACTTATTGAGAAAGGGAAATCAAGGGAAGACGCATACAAAATTGTCCAGTCAAATGCAATGAAAGTATGGGACGGGAAGGGAATGTTCTTTGATATTCTTCTGAAAGATAAAAGAATAAAAGGGGGGTTGACAGAGAAAGAGCTAAGAGCCTGTTTTGATGTAGATTACTATCTTAAGAATATAGATTATATATATAGGAAAGTATTGGGATAAAGGAGAAAGATGACCGCTGACTGCTGACCGACGACAAATGATAGATGACAGATAGCAGTTGAGAGAAGACAGGCAACAGAAAACAGATGACGGAAGATAGATTATGTAGGTATTGGTTGCTACGCAACGGTAGGTGTCCTTTCGGGACAGTCTTAGTTCCTTCGGAACGGTTGTAGTTGCTATGCAACGGGAGAAAAATCTACACCATCAAGGTGATAGTGTATCTCCTGCGATGACGAAGTCAGATGCTGCGAATAGACGAACGTTATTAAGGTATTGTGGTCTGACCCTTTCGCTAACTAGAGGATGTATTTAGATAGGTCTTCGTCTTCGACAAGGTCCTTAAGTTTGTTTTCTATGATTTCCTTCGTTATTTTTATGTCCCCGAAATGCACATCGGGAATATCGAAAAGGTAATCTTCAAGCAATGCTGACATTATTGTGTGTAATCTACGTGCTCCGATGTTTTCCGCATTTTCATTAACCGTTGCAGCATAGTGTGCTATTTGACCAATTGCATCAGGAGTGAATGTAATCTTTTCATTTTCTGTGTTTAAGAGTGCTGTATATTGTTTTATGAGTGCATTCTCGGGTTCAACTAGAATTCTCTTGAAATCATCTTCCGTAAGACTGTTTAATTCCACTCTTATGGGGAACCTGCCCTGGAGTTCCGGTATGAGGTCCGATGGTTTTGTCATATTGAAAGCACCTGCTGCTATAAAGAGAATATGATGTGTCCTAACAAATCCATACTTAGTCATAACTGTTGAACCTTCGATGATGGGGAGGAGGTCTCTCTGAACACCACTTCTTGAAACATCAGGCCCACTTTTATACCCTTTACCAGCAATCTTATCTAATTCGTCAATAAATATTATCCCTGAGTTTTCTACCTTTAGTTTTGCTTCGTTTATTACTGCGTCCATATCTATCAGTTTTTGTGTCTCTTCCTGTATAAGAATCTTTTCAGCATCTTCTACTGTAACCTTCCTTGTCCTCTTCTTTTTAGGTAGGATATTTTCTATCATTTCTCTAAAGTTAATATCTATTTCTTCCATACCTATTTGTGGAATTACTGCAGTAAAACTTGCAGCTGCTTCTTCAGTATCTATCTCAACCATTCGCTTTTTTAAAACACCATTATGAAGAAGCTCCTGAAGTTTTTCCCTTGTTTGCTTCATATTATCCTTATCGATAACAGCTTGTTTTGAGGAAGGAAGAAGAAGATCAAGGAGTCGTTCTTCTGCTCTCTTCTTTGCTTTCTTTTTTACCTCTTCAGATTTGCTTGATTTTACCATGTTTACAGAGAAACTTGTGAGATCTCTGACCATTGATTCTACATCTCTCCCAACATATCCTACTTCTGTGAATTTCGACGCTTCGACCTTCATAAAAGGTGCTTCTGCCAATCTTGCGAGTCTTTTTGCTATTTCTGTTTTCCCTACACCCGTTGGTCCAATCATTATAATATTGTTGGGCATAATTTCCTCTCTCAGCTCTTCGTCAACCATCTGTCTTCTAAATCTGTTTCTCAAAGCAATTGCAACTGCCCGTTTTGCCTTATCCTGTCCAATAATGTATTTATCGAGTTCCTTTACAATTTGTCTTGGTGTTAGTGAACCTACTTTGCTTAGAAGGTAAGTTTTCTTTTCATCCATTTGCAAATCATCCTCCTCCTTTATTTAGATATTCAATTACCTTTTTTGCTATGCCTTCAGAACAGAGTCCCAATTCTTCCTTTAGTAGTTCGGGACTACCTTGTTCAACGAACTTGTCAGGAATACCGATATTTATGATTTTTTTCTTTACATCGATCTCCTGCAGGAATTCTAGGACTGCACTTCCAAATCCCGCTTTTACTGCGTTTTCCTCAACTGTTACAATGAGTTTTTTGCCTTCCATTTCTTGTTTTATTAATCCCCCATCAATTGGTTTGATAAACCTTGCATTTATTACTGTTGCATCAATATTACTTTCTGATAGTATCTTTGTTGCATCGAGGGATGGATAGACCATTGACCCTACAGCAATTATTAGAACATCTTTGCCTCTTTTGAGTACTTCACCTCTTCCTATACTAATCTTTTCAGGGTTTTTCTTCTGTGCTAATCCAAAAACCTTACCTCTTGGATATCTTATTGCAGTCGGTCCTTTTTCATAGTTTACTGCCGTATATAGCATATCCTTCAGTTCAACTTCATCCTTTGGTGCCATTATGACCATGTTGGGAATAATTCTCAGGTATGAGAGGTCAAATGTTCCATGATGTGTTGGACCATCTTCTCCTACTATGCCTCCTCTATCCATACAGAATACTACGGGAAGGTTCTGAAGGCATACATCATGGATAAGCTGATCAAATGCTCTCTGTAGAAAGGTGGAATATATGGCGACAATTGGTTTCAAACCTTCTGTAGCAAGTCCTGCTGCAAAGGTTACTGCATGTTGTTCTGCAATGCCCACATCGAAAAATCGATCAGCAAATTTTAATGCAAAATTATCGAGACCCGTACCAGTGGGCATAGCAGCAGTTATTGCTACAATTTTGTTATCTTGTTGTGCGAGTTCAACCATTATATCACCAAAAACTTCCGAGTAAGAGGGTGGACCATTTCTTCGCTCAGATAGACCTGTTGTTCTGTTAAACTTACCTAATCCATGGAAGTGGGTAGGATCCCCTTCAGCTGGAGTATAGCCTTTCCCTTTTTTTGTCACCACATGGACAAGCTTTGGTCCTCTAATTCTCTTAACCTTTGAGAAGATGTCTATAAGATCAGAAATATTATGACCGTCAACAGGTCCGAAATATTCAAATCCAAGCTCTTCAAAGAGCATGGTAGGCACAATAAGGTTTTTCAGACCATCTCCAATTTTATGTGCAAGGTCCTTTATCTCTTCTCCAACTATGATACTGGGCAGTTTGTTTATGAGTTCCCAAACATCATATCGTAATTTGTGATATGTGGGTATAGCAGATATCTTTGTTAAATACCGCCTGAATGCACCTACATTCTTTGCTATAGACATTTTGTTATCATTCAAGACAATAAGCATATCCTTTTTCAGATGGCCTGCATTGTTTAGACCTTCAAGAGCCATACCCCCTGTGAGTGCTCCGTCACCAATAATAGCAACAACTTCGAAATCTTCTCTTTTTAGTTCCCTTGCTGCAACGATCCCCAGAGCAGAAGAAATCGATGTACTTGCATGTCCTGTTCCAAAGGCATCATATCTACTCTCTTCCCTTTTTGGAAAACCGCTTATTCCACCTTTTTGTCTCAATGTGTCGAATTCTTTTAGCCTGCCGGTTAAAAGTTTATGTGCATATGCCTGATGACCTACATCCCATATCAACTTATCTCGTGGTGCATCGAAAACATAATGCAGAGCAATTGTTAATTCAATGACTCCAAGACTCGGTGCGAGATGCCCGCCATTTTTTGACACAACATCAATTATCTTCTCCCTTATTTCGTGAGCAAGTATTTTCAATTGCTGGATATCAAGATTTCTTAGATCCTTTGGGGATGTAATATCTTTAAGGTATTTCATCTGTTTTAATATTCTATTTATTTCTTACTAATCAATGTACTCTGTTTACAATAAATTCAGCAATATGTTCCAGTCTTGTAGTGTCTCTGTGTCTCAGTTTACTGTGAAATATTTCTTTTGTTTCCTCGAGGAGTTGGATAGCTCTTTCCTTTGATTTCTCCAGTCCGTAAATAGCTGGATATGTAAGTTTTTTCTGAATTTCATCTTTATGTACACTCTTACCCATGGTTTCTTTTGTGCTTTTCACATCAAGGAAATCATCAACAATTTGAAAGGAAAGTCCAAGCAGATCACCTGAACGTTTCATTGCATCAATTTCATACTTATCTGCACCAGCAAGGATTGAACCGACGACCATACACGCAGAGATAAACTTTCCTGTTTTGTGAGTGTGGATATATTTAAGTAATTTCTTATCTTTCTTATCTGAACTGGAAATAATATCCATTATCTGACCACCTATGATACCGTCTATACCAACCGCTGAGGAAATCACTTTACAAATTTTCAAAACAGTTTCCGCGTTCATTCTTGTTCTTTGTAAAATATCGAGGGATTTTGCAAAAAGTGCATCACCTGCCAGTATAGCAATTGCCTCACCAAACACTTTATGACAGGATGGTTTTCCCCTTCTGAAGTCATCATTATCCATTGATGGTAGGTCATCATGAATTAATGAATATGTGTGTATCATTTCGACAGCACAGGCTGCAGGCAGTGCTTTATCTATCTTTTTTCCTCCTGTTGTTTCGTATGATGCGAGAACCAGGATTGGTCTCAATCTTTTTCCACCTGCAAAGATGCTGTATCTCATTGCCTTTGTTACTGTTTCAGGTTTTTTATTCTCCGGTAGATATTTTTCTAATGCAGCATTAATAAGTTTTCTTTCGCTTGTAAAAAAATTATCTATGTTCATTTAATTTTAAAGGGAAAATCAGAGAGGGAAAAAGAGCCATTAGAACTCTTAATTAGTTCCTTTATCCTCTTCTCGGCGCTTTCGAGGTTTTTCTTACAAATTTCTGCTGTTTTAATTCCTTCCTCAAATAGGCTGATAGCATCTTCAAGTGAAACATCTCCCTTTTCAAGGGAGGTTACAATCTCTTCCAATCTCTTTAGTACAGATTCAAAAGTCATCTTATTTTCTTTCATATTAGGTTAATATCAAATTTTTAGTTGTGTGTCAAGGAAATTCAACCATAGAGAGTAGTATAAACCAGTTCGGTGTTCGATAACTGGAAATGATAAATTTTGCCTTTTTCTGCAATTTCCAGTATCCCTGCAGTGAATTTGTATTGGTCATTATTAATAATAACTGTATTACTTGCATGAAGATAGTTCGTAAATTGTTTCGTTCTTTCTCAAACTGTCTCTTTATTACTGTGACCTTATGTTTCAGTAAAACCATATAGATTCTTCTTGACAAGGAAATTGTTTTACTATATATTAGATTTATGGGATCCAAAAAGAACTTCTCAGCAATTCTCGAGGAATTGAGGAATTTGATGATAAAAAACAAGCATAAGGTTGCTTTGAAAGTCTATCTTCAGAATGTTGAGGAGTTTAGCAATGAACCTGATCTTCGGAATATGGGCGGTGATATCCTCCTTAAGATAAACAAGAAAGAAGAAGCTGTTCTTGAATATGAGAGGTGTATTGAGCTTTTTCGAGGTAAAAAATTATTTGCAAATGCAATTGCAATTTGTAAGAAAATCCTAAGGATAAATCCGCATTACGAACACATATATGCAGTTCTTGGTGATATTGATATGGATGCGGGACTCATAGCTGAAGCAGTTCTCAATTATCTTGAATATGCTGAAAGAAAAAGGAAAACATTAGGACGTACCAGTTTAAAAGACACATTAAACAAGATTGTTGAACTATTTGGTGTTGAGAACAAGATTCTCATTCAAAGTCTCCCTTCTTTTCCTGAATTGAAGAGAGAATTCGATATCTTCATGAAAGAGAGAGAAAGCTATAAAGCAGTACAGAGAAAGGATCTCATTGAGATGATAAAAAGAGACCCGAAATATGCTGACTTCGATAGATTGATTGAAATCGAGCTTTTCAGGTCTCGAAGGTTTGTGCGTCCTTTTTCTATATTTGTTATTGAGTTAAATTTCATTGAGAGAAAAGAGGAGAAAGACACAATTGATCTTGAGAAGATCTGTGGAATTCTGAAAAATAATCTTAGAACAATAGACTATGTCTTCTTAAACACTGAAGGTTTCTTTTATGGATTACTGCCTGAAACTCCCTCAGACGGAGCGTTTATTCTGAGTGATCGATTGGCAAACAAACTAAAAGAGATGTTTCCGAACGAGGTAAAAATTTCGCTGCGGTGGGCAACTTACCCTAAAGACGGTCAGAAAATGGATACTTTGCTTGAATCACTGCAGAAGAGTGGACAGATAAATTTTTAATAAGAGAGAATTTGAGGAAATCTGAAATTTCTTATTTCTCAAATAAAAATCCAAATTTCACAAATCTATAGATTTCTAATAGAATTAAATTATCGGGGCGTGGCGCAGTCCGGTTAGCGCGCCTGCTTTGGGAGCAGGAAGTCGGAGGTTCAAATCCTCTCGCCCCGACATTTTGAATTGGAAGGTTGAAGAGTTATGGAGTTGTGGGGACTGTGAGTATTTTCCTTTCAGGTGTTTGTGCATTTGCTCCTGTTATATCTTTAGAATGAGATATGGCTATGAAAAGATTCTTTGAAAAGACTAAAAGTCCACTACTTTTTCCAAGACCTGTCGCTCTTATCACCACTCATTCAGATAAAGGGGATAACATCATTACACTGAGTTGGATTGGAACAGTATGTTCATCTCCGCCAGTTGTTGCCATTGGGATAAGAAAAAGCAGATATTCTTTTTCTCTTATAAAGAAAAGTCGTGAATTTGTTATAAACATCCCTGAAGCAAACCTTGTCAAAGAAGCAGATTTTTGCGGAACAAGGTCTGGTAAGGATACTGATAAGTTTAGTAAAACGGGGTTGAGAAAAGAAACTCCAAAAATTATAAATGCTCCCCTGATAGAAGAATGTCCAATAAATATCGAGTGTAAACTAATAGAAACTATTGAACTTGGAAGCCATACCCTTTTTCTTGGTGAAGTAGTGGGAACTCATATTGATGAGAGAATTCTACAGGATGGAAAATTTGATGATGAGAAATTCCTACCCCTCGTGTACCTCTCTCCTCACTATTTTACTGTGAAAAAAACTGAAGGAGAGTATGGCTTTACAAAAGAGAGTTATTGAGTTACCAAGTTGTTGGGTTAATGAGGTCATGTTAAGAGATTTTGTTGTCATTGCAAACATCACAATGGAGCCTGTCCTGAGTGTATACGAAGGAAAACAATCTCCCCGTTGTAGATAGCCACCAATGGAATTATGAAAGTGAGAAGTGAAGAATGAACATAGATGATGTAAGAAAGCTTTTCCCCATTACAAAAGAGAAAATCTATCTAAATCATGCAGCGATAGGACCTTTATCAATTCCTGCCCGGGAAGCTATGGAACATTGTATTAATGCACATATGGAAGGTGATATTCCAAAGGAGATGATTGAAGATACTGAGGAGGAAACACGGGAACTTGCCGCAAGGTTACTGGGGACAAATACAGATGAGATAGCATTTGTTAAAAATACCTCACAAGGATTGATTATCCCAATAAATGCACTTAACTGGGAGAATGGAATAAATGTCGTTCTAAAGAGAAGTGGATTTCCTGCAAATATCTACCCGTGGATGCACATCCTTCCCGATGTTGAAAAAAGATATTTTGAATTAAAGGGTTCCGATAACTTTATTGAAAAATGTTTTTCAGTAGTTGATGGTAAGACGAGGGCAATAACGATTGACTGGGTAGATTTCCTGACTGGTGCAAAGATAGATTTAGAAGAGCTTGGCGACCTCTGCAATAAGAGAGGAATCCTACTTTTTGTTGATGGGATTCAGGGACTTGGTGCAATAAAATTGAACCTCTCAAGAATCAGGGTTGACTTTTTTTCATCGGGTGCAAGTAAGTGGCTTTTTGGACCATTAGGAATTGGTGTTATGTATATTTCAAAGAGGATTCTCGATAGATTGAAGCTAACTAATATAGGATGGTTAAGCGCTCAATGGAATGATTTTGAGAATTTTTCAAAGCTGCCACCACTGAAAGACTCTGCGGCTCGTTATGAAGAGGGGACATGTAATTTAATTGGAATATTTGGATTAAGGGAGCACTTGAAACTCATTCTTGAGATAGGACCTGAAGAGATAGAGAAGAGGATTTTCTATCTCAGAGAAGTGCTAATCAATGGTCTTGAAGAAAAAGGTTGTGAAATCCTCTCTCCGTTAAGTAAAAAAGAAGGTTCGGGAATAATAACATTTAAAACTGATAGGACAAGCTCGGATGAACTTTATGGGAAATTAATTGAAAAAAATATAATAGTTTCTCTGAGAAGTGGTTGGATAAGGGTTTCGCCACATTTCTACAACACTGAGGAGGAAATAAAGGAATTCCTTAAAAATGTGTAGGTAGCCGCAGGCTGTAGGGGCAACCCTTGCGGTTACCCAGATTTGTTAAAAGAACTAGAAAAATGTCATTGCGAGTTTGCATTCTTACTTAGCCTATGCGAAGCAATCTCACTTTATTTCCTCTCCCTTGAAGGGAGAGGAAAAAGGTGAGGGTGAAAAGTTCGTGCGTTTTAAAGAAATTCCCTATGACTAAACACAGTGAATTTTTTCCCATTGTCAAAAAAGCTGTTCTTAAGGCAGGAGAGATCCTGCTATCAAATCTTGGCAAGCTTTCTCAGTCGGATATCGACATAAAGGGAAAGAATGATTTTGTTACACGAATTGATAAGGAATCAGAAGAATTAATAGTTAGTATTTTAAAAGGAAGAACTCCTGATTTTGACATTCTCACAGAGGAGAGCACACCAGAAGAGACGAAGAGTGAATACAGATGGATCATTGACCCGCTCGATGGAACGACAAACTACATACACTCCTTTCCCTTTTTTGCTATTTCCATAGCCCTTGAAGAAAAAGGTGAGGTTGTGCTTGGAATGGTTTATGATCCCTTTAGAAAAGAGCTTTTTCACACAGAAAAAGGAAAGGGTGCTTTTCTTAACGATAAGGCAATCCATGTGTCAAAAAGAGAAGTGTTAGATGAGTGCTTTCTTGCAACAGGTTTCCCTTTTAAGGCTCATAGTTACTTGGATGGCTATCTTAAAACCTTCAGAGAAATGTTCCTGAGATCGAGTGGCTTGCGCAGGGCTGGTTCCGCTGTGCTTGACCTCTGTTACACTGCCTGTGGAAGATTTGATGGATTCTGGGAGATGAAACTATCCGCCTGGGACGTTGCTGCGGGAAGTCTATTAATAAAGGAAGCAGGTGGAAAGGTCTCTGACTGGAAAGGTGGGGAAGACTATCTGTTTTCAGGCACCATTGTTGGCAGTAATGGATATATCCATAACGAAATGCTATCCATTATTAAAGAACACTTTTGATTCTAATTCCGAATTCTCCATTTAAACCAGACGAAATCTTTTTTCTTGATGGTATAGAAAAAACAATACGACTTAACAGATGAGGCTTTCAGCCTTACAAACCGCTTTGGTAAGGCAAGATGCCTTACCTGTTGTGGGTGATATGTTCGAATCCTGTGACATTTTAATATTGTAACATCACAAAATTCTTTGTGCTTGACTTTTCGTATACTTAGTTATATTATGGCGCATGAAATGATGGCCAATAAAAACAAAATAACAAAATCAGATGTATATCAGCAATTAACTGCGGGTATAAATGAGTTATAGTTATGCTTCTTTATAAAGTAAATCTTTTAATAAGAACATTATATGGGAGCTTATATTGCGTTTAAAATTGATAGTACCTCATGTCCCAGGAGGTGGAGGGGCTATAACGCCGAATCTTGGTATAATCACCTTAGCTGCTCTAACACCCAATCGCTTTGAAGTTTCTATAGTAGATGAGAATGTAGAGGAACTTAATTTTGACGAAGAAGTTGCTCTTGTTGGCATAACGGTAATGACTCCGACATCATCTCGATCATATAAAATCGCCGATAGATACAGGGAAAAAGGAATAACCGTTGTTTTGGGAGGATTCCATCCTTCAGCATTGCCAGAAGAAGCTATCCAACACGCTGATTCTGTAGTTATTGGAGAAGCGGAAGAAATATGGTCTCAACTTCTACGTGATTTTGAGTTGGGAAAAATTAAGGAATTTTATCGTCGTAAAGAATTTGCAAATTTAGAAAATCTTCCCATTCCAAGAAGAGATTTGCTTAAAAGAAGATCCTATAGACTATTTAATACGATTGAAACAACGAGAGGATGTCCTTTCAATTGCAGTTTCTGTTCAGTCTCATCTCACTTTGGAAACTCATGCCGTTTTCGACCAGTAGAAGATATTGTCAAAGAAATCAAGTCTCTTAAGGGTAAATATTTATTCTTTGTAGACGATAATATTGTTGGAGATCTTGGACGTGCGAGAAAACTGTTTAAAGAACTAATCCCTTGTAAGAAAAAATGGATAGGACAAGGATCACTAACCTTTGCTTATAATGAAGAACTTGTTAAGCTTGCCGCCAGAAGTGGATGTATTGGAATGTTTATTGGGTTTGAATCAATATCCCAGGCGAGTCTAAGAGAAGTGGGTAAATCATTTAATGTTGTGAAGCAGTATGAGGAAACCATTAAAAGGATGCACGCCTATGGAATTTCAATACATGGCGCTTTCATATTCGGATTTGATAATGATGACAAGGGTGTTTTTGAAAGAACAGTGGAATTCATTAATAAAAACAAACTTGACTCAGTGTCATTTTCAGCTCTAGTACCTTTTCCAGGAACTCCCTTATATCAGAAGTTAAGTAAAGAAAATAGGATAGAAACTGAAGACTGGAGTAAATATGGTGGTGCTGTTTTTCAGCCAAAGTTGATGTCCCGAGAAGAACTAAATGAAGGTTGTAAATTGGCATGGAAGGAATGCTATTCGTTTAAATCAATCTTTAAAAGGTTGGGCGCACCAAAAAGGAGATGGGTCCTGCGCTTTTTTCTGAACATCGTATATAAAAAGTTTGTTAAAAGTCTATGATTTTAACGATACCCTAACCCAAAAAAGTGTCATTGCTTGTTCAGTTTAATAGAAGCCATCACCTTTAGGAGGGGAAAAATATGATTAAACGTTATCAGCACACACAAATCGGATATTTGATTATAATTATATTATCCGTCGTATCTCTCTTTATTGTATATTTCATGAATGTTGAGGGTTTCAATTGGATTGCTTTTGCAGTCCTGATAATTTTTGGTGTCTGTCTTGTCTTATTCGTCACGTTAACTGTAGAAATTGAGGAAGATGTTCTGAGAATTCGATTTGGACCAGGAGTCATTCGAAAAACATTTTCTTTGAAAGATATCGAATCATGTCGGGTTGTGAAGAACCCTTGGTACTATGGTTGGGGAGTTCACCTGACTCCTCATGGATGGCTCTTTAATGTTTCTGGCTCTTATGCCGTTGAGATTAAGATGAAGTCAGGCAGGAAATATCGAATTGGTACCGATGTTCCGAATGACCTTGAGAAGGCTATTCTGAAATCAATTGAAAAAATGACAAGGTGAAGGTGAACAAAACAATCGGTATTGGGGTCAGACCCCTTCCGTTTTGCTTAAAGGATATAAGAATGTATAGAAAGGTAAATTCTGTTAGATGTTTGGTAAATAATGGTATACAAAGTGTGGTGGTTATGCTAATGGCACTTTTTCTTATGAGTGGCTGCAAAAGAGGGTTAAAGGAGAGACAGGAAGCAACGAGAGGAGAACAGGAAGTCTTTGTTCAAGCAAGAGAAGAGATGGTCAAAACTCAAATAACCAAGAGGGGTATTAAGGATGAGCGGTTGCTGAATGCGATGCTTAGAGTTGAGAGGCATAGGTTCGTTCCTGATGAGATACAAGAATTTGCTTATATCGACCGTCCGTTACCCATTGGTGAAGGACAAACCATCTCACAACCGTACATCGTTGCTCTAATGACGGAATTGTTAGAATTGGATAGTGATGAAAAGGTTTTGGAAATTGGGACTGGTTCTGGGTATCAAGCAGCCATATTAGCTGAATTAGCCAGAGAGGTCTATACGATAGAGATATTAGAACCGTTGACTAAGAAAGCAAAGAAGCTTCTTCAGGATTTGGGCTATGAAAATATTACAGTTAAATGCGGTGATGGATACTTGGGTTGGGAGGAGTATGGTCCTTTCGATGCAATTATCGTTACATGTGCGCCACCTCATATTCCCCAACCTCTTATTGACCAATTGGTTGAAGGTGGAAGGATGGTTATACCGGTGGGGACTAATTGGCAAGAGCTGAAGTTGATAGAAAAACAAAATAACCAGATAAAGATAATAGATACCGTTCCTGTGAGATTCGTACCAATGACAGGGGAAGCGGTTGAGAAGTAAAGTGTAAAAGTGATGACCGCTGTCAGTGGTCTTCGGTCGTCACTATGGAGTTACTTCCATTTTCCAGCCTGACCCCGCGGGGTGTTACCAGCATCTAGTATCAAGTATCCAGCATCCCATATCTCTTATCTGACAAAATGTTCTTGACATATCCGCCCAATTTATTTATAATCTCATCACGATTGACCATTAACCAATGACGATTAACTGATGTCTATTAACTAGTGTTTTCTGTCTTGTGCACTTCTGTCAACTTGACCCCGT
>SDBS01000225.1_pt1 | contig 50950 bp, 48 predicted proteins | sample 2277091 | NCBI WGS metagenome assembly SDBS01 (sample SAMN10404972, study PRJNA504765) | marine sediment metagenome | isolation source: marine sediment core GS10_PC15, 163 cmbsf | place: Arctic Ocean: Southern Knipovich Ridge | collected 2010 | reverse complement strand
TATGGAATCTTTTTGATAAACTGAAAAATCGTGGTATAACATCAAAATTTGATATTGATCAAGAGAAAGAGACATATTTAGAAGTTTTTGGGAAAGATAATAAAGTATTAAGAGATAAGATAAGAGATCTCCAATAAATTAAATTCAGAATTTATTGCTTTATTGATATGTAGAATATTAATAGATTCCTTTCTTAAATTATTACTAAATGAAATGTTTTATCGTAATGAATAAATTAGAGGAAAAAAAAAATGCCTACTCTATCTGAAGATACATTGATATTATATGGACTTACACCTGGTGTAACAGATTTAAATTCGGTTTTCGACGCATTGAGAGAATTTTGCGACATAAAAATTAGTAAGGATACTAGTGATAGATTCAACATTATCTTGTTTCAAGAAGATGGTCCGAATTATTTGCAGGATTTCACTTTAAATTCTGAACATGTCTTAACCGCTCTCCGTTCACTTGAACCAATGCTCGTAAGAGCAAATATTGCCGGAGGTATTTTTGTGGCTGTAACATTCATAATTGATGTTTTTAAAAAAATATCTGAAAAATGTTTTCGATTAATTATATTAACTGATTCTGGTTCTCACAAAATTCCAGATCAATATATTCCTGCCCTAGAAAATTTAATTGAAAAAGTTAAGGATATGCCTTTTTTTATCGATATTATTCGGATAGATGTTGATGATGATCCAAAAGAAGATTTAAAACTGATGAATTTGGCGAATAAATGTTATGGAAGTGTTCACGAAATTAACGATATTAGTGTATTAGGTTCTATATTAGAGATATTAGCACTAAAAAGAGAAATTACTCCGTTCTCTCCATTTAAAAAAGATGTTAAAGAAATTCCCGAAGAATATCATCCTTTTTATAGAAATTTGGCAGATAAATTGAAGAAGAGCGAAATAGCTGAAACATGTTCAATTTGTTTCCAAAAAGATAACGAAGAATTAGTCCAATGTCCTCGTTGTGAAACATTATCACATAAAAAATGTTGGGCACATTGGGCAAAATCATCGAATATTGGGATGTCAGATGTATTCCGATGCCATAATTGTTTTAATTTGGTAAATTTGGATAAGATTATCATAGATATGATTAAATACGAAAAATCATTGAAGTTTATTCTTGGAAGTAAAGCGACAGAAAAAGATTACATCGAGTATTTAAAGAGCTTAGAAACTGAACAGGGACCAGAAATTATACAAGTTGAGGATCCAATGGCGCTTCCTTCAAGATATCCTGATTAAATATCAAATCTGGAGTGAAAATGAAATGTCATATTATCTTGAATGTAGATAATTTTATAATAAAAAAAAATCTTGAAGTATTATGTTAAGTTTTGACAAAGAACAGAAAGTTGTACAAATCGGAAATGTAAAACTAGGAGGTCAACCAGGAGAAAATCCTATTGTAATGATAGGAAGTGTTTTTTATGCAAAACATAATGCATTATTAGATGAGAAGACCGGAAAGATTGATAAAAAACTGGTTGAAACAGAGTTAAACGAATTTGTTGAACTAATTGAAGATACTAAAATGCAAGGTATCATTGATGTCGTAGGAGCGTATCCAGAAGCATTAGTGAAAGAATGTGAGTTTGTTGCAGATAATGTAGATTTCCCTTTTTTAGTAGATGGATTAAATGATAGTTCCCGAATTCCTGCAATGGCAACTTTACGAGAGATCGGTTTGATTGATCGCGCAATATTGAATAGTATCGATGAGGCAACTACTGATGAGAGTTTAGAAAAAATGAAAGAAATTAACGTTAAAAATGCTGTTTTACTTACATTTGGGAATAGATACCTCTATCCAAAGCAAAAATTGAATTTTTTAAAAGAAATACTAATTCTCAAAGCTCAAAAAGCAAATATTGATAACCTTATCGTAGATACGGCAGTCTTAGATTTACCTTCTATTTCAATAAATTTTGAAGCCACGCAATTGATTAAAAGCGATTTAGGGCTACCTACTGGATTTTCACCTGCTAATGTAATCTATAATTGGGATTTTGTTAAAAAATATGGAGAAAATTCTCGATGTGGAGCAATAGCTTCACTCATGACGTATTGTGCAGCTGGAGCGGGTGATTTTATTTTATTTGGTCCCTTAAAATTTGCAAAATGTGTAATCCCTGCAATCGCTTTAATTTGCGGAGTTAACTCATATTATCGTAAAAGAGTATTAAAAAAACCAATATCTGAACGTACACCACTAAAAGTAATTTTTTAGGTGATTTAGTTTTTTTAAATGATAATTCTTCATAATATATTATAACTTAAATTTTACAAATAGTTAGTACAAATTATATAGCTTTTATAAAAAACAATAAAGAACAATGAAGTAATATTTTTTAGGCGATGTATCTTAAAAGTAAATCTTTACTCTTCTTGAGAAAGTTTGTTAATTCAGCGCTTATTAATTCCTTTTTTTTTTCATCTTCAATTAAAAATAATAAAAACATACTATTTTCTTCGATTTGGATTCTTTTAAAGACTATAACTGAATTTGCAACTTTAAATATAGCTTCTTCTTGCTGTAGCGCTTTGAATTTGGCAAAAATTTTAAATAACGTTGCAAACTGGGGGGCCGAAACCTCAAAAACATTGATCACTTCCGATTTCGGAATTTGTGTTAAGTTCATTGCTTCTGCCGAATAAAAATTTGCTAATACTAATCCATCAATGCTTAATAAAAGTGTTAAATAAGTTTTTGTTTTTAATGAGAAATTTTTGAGATTATAAGTTAATAAATCTCTATTAGGACTCAATTTAGAGATTCCGGAAGAAAAAGCTCTTAGAATTGTGAATATTTGAAAGATACTTGTTATGTATATTTCAATTGGTTCCTCAAGAGAAAGATCAGATAGTTTATTTTTAATAAACTCTATATTTTCTTTAATCTGAGGAGACTCTTTAATATCAGAGTCTCCTTTTGATAAAACTATGATTATTGGAGTATTTTGATCAAACTCCCTCATGATATTTTTTAATTTTTTAAGGTATTCAATGCTTTCTTCAAATCTAATTTTATTTTTTATATCTATGAAGTAAAACAATAAATCTGCTTCATACAAATAAATCTCAGCTTTACTAATATATTTTTTTCTAAATCGTAATTGCCCTCCAAGATCCCAGAGGAATATAGTCGCACCTAATGCTTCAATTGATTTGATACTAGCACCTAAAGTGGGTTTTAAACCAATTAATTTACTATATTTTCTATCAACACTTAAGAGAAAACTTGTTTTTCCAGAATCATCTAATCCTGCGAAAATAAGTTTTAATTTACGATGAGTAGCAATTTGGGTCGAAGGGCTCTTTTCAATTTCTATTATTTTTGATAGGAGATCATAAAAAAAATGCTCTATTTCATCTTGTTTTTTATATCCATTATGCAATTCTTTATCAAATATCTTAAAAAATTCAATAATAACAGGTTTTATACGGTTTATGTTATTGTATAAAAAACTGCGCTTTTTTTCTTGAACTAAAATTGAAAAAGCTGTTGCAACAAGTTTTTCAGAAGAAGTGGTTGAAACAGCGTGAAAAAAGGTAAGAGATGTAGCATTAAAATCAGGATAGGGTAAGATTGCAAAATACTGAATTTTCTTAAGTTCTTTTTCATCAGAAACAATTTTGTCACTAATAAACAGACTTAAATTTTTAATAGAAATTTGTGTAACGTCCCTAAAAGTTAATGTTAGGGTGTTTTTATTCAGTATTTTTTTTTCTTGTATATCCTTTAATTCCTTCTCACTCACATAATTAGGAAAAACATATAATGGTGAAGGGCCAAGCTCGCCAAAAATGCTAAAAACAAAACCATTCACAATCGAATTTTCGAGTAATTCTTCCATTTTTTTATATTAGCCTAATAATTTCCTTTAACAATAGAAAACAATTAAGATGAGTATTTTTTAATTTAAATTTTTAAATTTCTTAGATTAATTAATACAAATTTAATTATTAATAACTTTATATTAAATTCATAGATGTTTCTGAAAAAGATAGCTGAAAGCATTAAAAACAACCAATACATATTAGAAAAAAAAGAGATCAACCCTATAGTTCAATTCATTAATAAGAATTCTTTTAAAAGTCCAAGAATCTTTTCAGACATAGGAGAGGATTCTGCCTCGATAAAAAATAATGATAAATTAATATTACTTACAACAGATAGAATTAAAACTACTTTTATCGAGAAATTTTCCTTTGGAGCAGGTTTTAGTTCTATTTTAGTCAGTGTTGATGATATTTATGCTTGTGGTGGCACACCATTAGCAGTTAGTATAATTATGTCTGTAAAAGATGAAGGAATATCTCAAAAATTACTAAACGGAATATGTGAAGCTTCACGAAAATTCCAAGTTCCTATTATTAGAGGACATACGAATATTCACGGTCAATGCTACGAGTTAAATTCGACAATGATAGGAGAAATAGATAAGAAAGATTATATATCTGCATGTAATGCTCAAGAGGATGATAAAATTATTTTAGTTGTTGATTTTAATGGGAAGATTGGAAAAGCTAGTAAGTTTTATTACGATACTACAACATTCGAAAGTTCAGAGATCGTTTTAAAGAAAAGAAAATCTATGAATGTTGTAGCAAAAAGCCACTTAGCCAATGCTTCTAAAGATATCTCCAACGGAGGAATATTTGGAACATTGCTGCAAATGATAAAATATTCTAATGTAGGGGCTAATGTAAACATAAAAAAAATTGAAATTCCTCCTGTGTTAAAAAATAATAAATATGACTTAGAAACCTATATTAAAATGTACCTTACAACCTCCTATATTCTATCTGCTCCAGAAAAAAATTGTAGCCAAATTATAGAAATATTTAAAGAATATGGATTAGATGCTAGAATTATTGGAAAAATTATTAAAGAAAAAAATCTCTTGAGAATAAACAACAAGAAAGAATCAATTGATGTAATCAGATTTTAAGAACCTAACGTGAAGAATATATGAATATCGATAAAAAGAAATATATTTCAATTGTGTTTATAATGCTTTTTGTAATTTTGCCATTTTTTTATATAGGTTCTTTATTAAGCTCTCGATTTCAAGGAATTCTACATCAGTATGAAGGAACTGAAATGAGATTAAAAACAAGTCAAGCATCAGAGGATTTTACTGTAGCGAGTAGTTTACACAAATTAGTTTGGATTGAAGGGCGATTAACGTTAACATTAACTTCAAATGAGAGTGGGTTAATTACTTGCGACTTTAAAGATTCATATAATGGGAAATATTTTACTCAAGTAAATCAGATAATTGATTTAACAGGTGAAAATGAATCACAAAAAATTCAATTTAATTTTAAGCCTCATTTTACTACATTACCAGGAAATTATAATCTTACTTTAACCATTACTGGTTTTTATAATTATAGTGAAAATTTTGAGATAGTTTTAGGTATGGGGTATATAGTATTATTTTTAGTTTTAATAATTTTTAGCATAAGTATAATTATAGTATTAGTAAAAAAGAAAGGAACTAAAGATGTAAAGTCAATTTCAAGTACACCTGAAGAATATGAACCTTCTAGTATAAGTGAAACCTCTAGTGGACATATTCAATGTCCAGAATGCAAAAAACTAATAGACGAAGGTTTGACTTTCTGTCCTGAGTGCGGAGCAAGAATCCCGGAGTTTCTAAGATTTAATCCTAATTCTCCACGAGGATTATAATAAAATAACGTATATGAAAAGAAATTCTTGATGTATATATTTATTAAATTTTTCAAGATTTCTAAAGAAAAAAGCTATTACTCTGCTAAGCTATGGCAAACTCTCCATATATGCGATTTCTGAGGTTTTTATTGTTGTTTATGAAGAACGGAAATATAAAGAATTAACTAACTTTTAATTTTTTTCTGTTATTTTTTTATCTCAGGATTAAAATTAGTTCATAGTATTATTATTTCATTTATCAGAAAAGAATTAAATCATTTCTAAAGAATGTTTGTAAGACCCCTATATTGACCAGTTGGGAATCCTTGGACAGAGAAAGAATAAGAATATGGTTTACCAACAGATCTAATCTCATCAATATCGAAACCATCGGGTAGTTGTGCTTCTTAGAGGACTGGAAATTTGAAGCATTAATATTATTTTATTGGTAAAATTGTTGAAACTATTTTTGCCAATGAACCTAGAGGAAATTATATCCTTAGTCAAAAACCAGATCTATTATGTAAAGTCCGTTTATTATATTTATTTCAGAAGTTTTTTGAACAAATAGATTTAAATTAAGATGATGATTTAGAATAAATAAAAAAAATAATTTAAGTAGTAATTTTAAAGATTATGCCAAAACTATTCGTAACAGTTAGAGGAAAAAGGGTAAGAACTGACGGAATAACATTACATTTATCAATTACAGATATTCCCGAGATTGCGGCAATTACAGATATTTCCGAGATTGCGGGCTTGGAAAAGCTCACCAATTTAGAAACTTTACATATTGAATATGGTGCAATTACCGAGATTGCGGGCTTGGAAAAGCTTACCAATTTAAAACACTTAGGTCTTAGACATCTTCGAATTACCGAGATTAAGGGGCTGGAAACGCTCACTAATTTACAGGATTTATATCTCGATGGGAATCAAATTACAGAGATCAAGGGGCTGAAAACGCTCACTAAATTAGAAGGATTATATCTTGGTCATAATCAGATTACTGAGATCAAGGGATTGGAAACGCTAACCAATTTAAAAAAATTACATGTCAATGAAAATCAAATTACAGAGATCAAGGGGCTGGAAACGCTCACTAATTTAAAAGATTTTTATACATATGGTAACCCAATTGGAGGTCAAAGATATGTGGCCCCTGTAAAACAAGATCCTCTAGTTATGGGAGAAATAGTCCGCCCTGCTATAGTGTCCCAACCACGCGTGAAAATGGTTCGTCCAAAAAGAACTCTTAATATAGGAAAAGATACGATGTTTGTATATTTAGGGATATTAACGATTGCGATTACAATTATTATATATATAATTGTGGCAGCAATGGTATGTACATTTCCATTTCCTCCATGTCCACCAGGGGATTGGATAGTAATTTTGGGATCTATAGCTGGAATTATTTTAATCTTTATAGGATTATTAGGATTTAAGGGTGGTAGAATTCGATAAACCTTTCAAATCTAAATAATCTCTAACTGATTCAAATTTTTTAGTTATATCATCTTCTTCCTCTTTAATTCTTGCGATGTTTTCTGTGTCGTTGGACAAATTGATAATTTTCTTTAATTTCTTAGTTGTTCTAAGTGGAAAGAAATCAATTGGAATGTAGCTACTTTTTTTAATTAACTATAAAGTAGGGAGAAAAACGAGGGAGTTGAATTTCAATCTTTTTTTTTTCATTTTTTTTTCATTATTTTATTGCAGATGTCCCGGAAGATTATGATAAATTTAAAGTTATTTTTTTAAATCCATTAATACCTAAACTTTCTGTCCGGAATGTGGGGGAAGGATTCCAGAATTTTTAAGATTTAATCCTAATTCTCCACGAGGATTATAATAAAATAACGTATATGAAAAAAAGATTTTGTTTAAATAATTAATTGAGCGGATTTCTTTTTAACTAAGAGGGGAATAGCATTTTGTACAGCTTGAACGAGTTCCACTATTTATACATCCACAAATCGGACAAATAATTCTTTTTGTTCTCTTAGACTTACTTTCAACTTTCTGTTCTGTCAAATATTTTTTCATTTTTTCATCTGTTTCTTTTTGAGCTTTTTCTCTCGCTTCTCTTTCTGCTTTTTCCTTTTTCTCTGCTTTTTCGCTTGCTTCTCTTTCTGCTTTTTTCCTTTTTTCTATAAATATTCTTTCTCTTTCTGCTCGTTCTTTTTCCTCTTTCTCAGCTTTTTCTCTCGCTTCCCTTTTTGCTTTTTCCTTTGCTTCATTTTCTATTCTTTTTATTTCAGCTCGTTCCTTTGCTTCTTTCTCCGCTTGTATTTTTTCTATCTTTTTTTTCTCGTCTTTTTCTGCTCCTTCGATTTCTTTTCTTTCTTTTCTTTTTTCAAGTTTAACCTTTGCTTTTTCTTTACTTTTAACAGCTTTCACTTTAACTTTTGCTGCAAACTTGCCCAATTTTTCTTTACTACTTCCAAGTTTTTCTTTTAATTTCGATTTATGTTCACCATCTTTATCTACATCAGATAGTTTAGATTCTTCTAATTTTTCAACATTTCCATTATTTTCCTGTGCGTCATTCATTGAGAGTTACACCCTAATCTATTTCTTAAAAGTTGAAAATTTAATACTGGATGTTTTTTAATTATAAAAAATCATTTTTATATTTAATTTTAATCAAAAAAAATATTCATTAATTAATTTATCTAAATAAATTAATTTTAAACCATAAAGTGATTAATTATTCTGGATTTTAATTTAAAAGGAGCAATTAACGGAATAGTATCAGTAATAGGAGCAAGTGAGATTGATAAAGAAATTGAGGGAATAACTATTGAGCTTGGAAAATTACTTGCTAAGAATAATCATAATCTTAATTTCATCTATTAATGAATGTTAATATCATATTTTATTATTAATTATTATATACTTTAATTTTTTCATGTGTTCCGCCCGCTCGAGCAGATTTAGAAGCTGCAATTCCAGCCATACAGAAATTTGCCGCAACTTTAGCGTTTATGGACACCTTTTCTCTTCTATTAAGTTCATTTATGAGTTTATAATAGTACCCAATTTTTTTTAAATTAATGAATTATATTGAATAAAGAGATTTTATATTAATGTAATTTATAATAATTTCAGAAGCTCTTTTTATAAACGAAAAGTCATCAAATCGTAAATTATTGAGAGAAAGATTATGGAGTCTATAATTTTTTTAATCTTACATTTCTTACTTTATGGATTTTCACCTCTAGTAATAGTAACGATATTCAGAACTTACAAGAAGACTACTTTTTTTTATTCTTATTTTGGATTCTTGTATGTTTTCACTCAATTATTTGCTGTTTTGTATTCAATAAAAATTTCTGAAAGTCTCGTAATTACGGGAGGTAATATTGCGTATTCTTCTTTGGTCTTAATTGCATTCTTTATTGGTATAGCCTCGCAAGATCCAACTGTAGTTAAAAATCTAATCAGTATTCAAGTAATTTTAAACATTTTTCTGACTTTATTATATCAACTGCTAGTAGCTGTTTTAAACAATCCCACAACCATCAATGTATATTCTATTCCTTCTGGGATCTTCAGTACTACAATTATAATTAACATAGCTAGCTCTATAGTCTTTATTATAGAAGTTACAATAATGTTTTACTTGTTAGAAAAGGTAAAAAAACGTATAAACAATCTCTTTTTAATTATCTCATTGTTTGTGGTAACTTATATTGGGATACTTGCTTTTGATGGATTTTTATTTCCTTTCATCGTTTCTCTTTTTGATCCAGAATTTGGACAATATATTGTTGGTAGCGTTCAAGGAAAATTAATCTTGGGCGTAGGTTTTACTCCCTTCCTTCTTATGTTTATGATGTTTCATAAAAGAAGTTTAAAATCATTCATAGAGGAACCATTTTCGGTAAGGTTAATGATTCTCCCAAAAAGAAAACAACTCAATGAAAAATTACAAAAAGTAGAAGAAGATTTAAGGGAGACGGAAAAAAAATACGAGGAAGCTTACAATCGAGCCACTTTTTACAAGGATTTATTTACTCACGACATTAGTAATATTATTTCGAATATTTCACTGTCGTTTTATTTATTAGATAAAGAAAGAAAAAAACAGGAAATTTTGGATCCTGAGAAATCCAGGAGTCTTTCAAATACAATCAATAGCCAATTAATTAGAGGAAAAAGTCTAATATCAAATATTAGAAAACTGGCTGAGATCGATAAGGATGAAGTTAATATAAAGCCCATATCTCTACTGGAATATTTATCAAACGCGATAGAGTTTGTAAGAGAAAGTAATTCAAATTTACAAATTGAAATTAATGTTGAATCAGTAGAAAAACAAATAACTGTAAATGCGAACGAGATATTAGCAGATGTCTTTGAAAATATCTTAGTAAATGCAATAAAATATAATGAAAATCCCATTCCAGAAATAACAGTTAAGATTTCAAAAACAGTGCTAAAAGACGTGAATTACGTGAAATTAGAATTTATGGATAATGGAATTGGAGTTCAAGATTCCAAAAAAGAAAAAATCTTCTTAAAGGGTTATAAAGAGTTGAAAGGAGGGAAGGGGATGGGGATTGGATTATCACTAATTACTGAAATTATTAAATCGTACAAGGGAAAGGTATGGGTTGAGGATCGTATTAAAGGAGATTATTCAAAAGGGAGTAATTTTATCGTATTAATTCCAGAATATTAAATATCAAAGGAATAATGAGAGAATTTGATCATGTATAAAAAATTAATGTCCTTTTAGAAAATAGTTATTTTGAAACCTTTTTTCAAAAGTAACATTAATCCCGTTGAAGGAGATTGAAATAAATTTTTTCTCATAATTAAAGATGGTCAGTTGTAATAGAAGTATTTCCTCCAGATAAAGCAAAAGAAAAATTTGATAAAATGCCTTTAAAGAGACAATGATGGTACACAAAGGATTATAAGAAGAAGATAAGGAGAAAAACCGGACCAATTGAAATGATGCCTTAAAAAAAAAGGCAAAAAACAACAAAAACACCCCTATTGGTGCTGTAAAACGAGCGAAAAAATTTATTTAAATCAATTAATTTTAAACCATAAAGTGATTAATTATTATGGATTTTAATTTAAAAGGAGCAATTAAAGGAATAGTATCAGTAATAGGAGCAAGTGAGATTGATAGAGAAATTGAGGGAAAAACTATTGAGATTGGAAAATTACTTGCTAAGAATAATTATGCTGTCGCGTGTGGGGGCCTTACTGGAGTAATGGAAGCTATATGTAAAGGAGTTAAACAAGAAAATGGCTTTACAATAGGGATTATCCCTTTTACAGAGAAAAAAACCGCAAATAAATTTGTAGATTTAGTAATCCCTGTTCCCTTCTCCCAAGCCAGGAATATTGTTGTTGTTCTTACTGGTGATGTATGTTTAGCGATTAGTGGTAAAGCAGGAACTTTATCCGAAATATGTTTTGCATGGATCTACCAAAAACCGATTGTTGCATTGTCAAATGTTAAAGGCTGGTCATCAAAAATAGCAAATCAAAAATTAGATGATAGAAGAGACGATATGATTTATGGTGTAGAAACACCCCAAGGAGCAATTGAAAAAATAAAGGAATTAATGATGAATAAAAACGAAAAATAGTTATCCAATTTATCAATATTTATAGTTATTAATTTAAATTCAAGCGATACTTAACAAAAACTATTAGGTTCATGAATTTTTTGTCATCAATGATAAAAATAATTATATTTTTGATTGGGTAATAAAGATATAAAGCATAATTATCCACTGATTTATTTAAAGTATCGATGTTCAACTCAGATTTAAATTCTATTGTCACCATGCTCAACTCGATAAAAACTCTAACTTTTTCTTTTGTTCTTCATCATATTGTTATTTGTCTCTTATATTTCTATAATAGGAAACTTATCCTATTTCTTAAAAATGAGCCGAACTTTTAAATTCTAAAGAAAATGATATTTTACTACACTTTTTTAATATCAAATAAAGTGAGGAAAAAAGATTATGAGTGAAATATCAGAAGCAATTAAAAAATTAGAAGAAGAAAAGGTTTTGCAATTAGTGAAAGAAAAGCTTGATGCTGAGGAGGATCCAATTAAGATCTTAGAGGCGTGTAGAGTGGGAATGGCCGAAATTGGAAAGGACTTTGGTGAAACGATATTTTTAACTGATCTTATCATGGCTGCGGAGATATTCAACGAAGCTATGGAACTTTTAACGCCAAAATTAGTTGGGTCTTCAACATTAAGTTTAGGGAAAATAATTATTGGAACTGTTGAAGGGGATATTCACAACATCGGTAAAGATATAGTGATTAATTTCTTAAAAGCTGAAGGTTTTGACGTTATTGATTTAGGTGTAGATGCCCCAGCTCAAAAATTTATCGATGCAATTAGAGAACATAATCCACCTGTCGTTGGTATGAGTGGTCTGCTTACCTTATCAATAGAACCTATGAAAAAAATCATAGAAGCTATTGCTGCCGCTAATCTGAGGGGCGGATTAAAGGTCATAATTGGAGGAGAAAGAACTGATGAAGAAGTTTGTAAATATGTTGGAGCGGATGCTTGGGTTAATGATGTGACTGAAGGTGTGAAAATTATTAAAAATTGGGTGGGAGGTGCTTAGAAAAATGGACAATGCTGAAGAATTAATAAAAGCGAAAATTGAAAGATTGGAAACAGCTGCTGCAGTAAAAGAACCTGATAGAATACCAATTGGTATCGCCACAACATATTTCCCTGCAAAATATGCAGGTGTGAGTTATGAGGATGTATGGTATGACAACAATAAATATACTGAAGTTGGAATAAAGTTTGCAAGGGATTTTAACTGGGACGCAGTTAGTCTCCATCGTTCATTTGAAAGTGTCCCCCTTGGGCTAGCTTTAGCTGGTTTCGATGCTGATTTAGCAATTGGAGTAGTAATTAACTCAGTATTAGGGGGCGGAGCATCTCACGACATACTTGGAGATGTGTATTCTTCAAATCCGGGTAGGGAAGTGGGAAAGAATAATGAATCGCAATGGGTTATAGAAAAACCAGTTATGAACGATGATGAGTATGATCGCTTTATAGAAAAACCCTTTGACTTTTTAATGGGGACTGTGATTCCAAGAGCATATAAAAACCTAGCAGATTTGAATTCACCTGCAGCTGTAGGTGCTCTATTAAAAATGGGCCAAGAAGTTGCTAAATTTCCGATTTTCTTAATGGATTTCGTAACAAAATGGAAAAAATAAGCTTGCCTTCCATGGTATTATGCTTTAGCCCCAAATACCTTAGATTTTTTAGAAGATTTCTTTAGAGATGTTGATAAACTCTCTTTAGATTTATATAGAATGCCTGATAAAGTCAAAAAAGTTTGTGAAATAATAGGTCCTGTATTAGCAGTAGTAGGAAAAGTAACAGGAGCACTCTCAAGGGATGTGACTGGTTCTCGTCGAGTTTTTTGCCCTGTATGGTATAACACTTACTTATCGCCAGAAAAGTTTAGAGAGTTTCATTTCCCTTACATTAAACAGATTGTAAATGAATTAATTGAAGCAGATTTGACACCACTTATGAGTTTCCAGGGGCGAAGTGATCATCTTTTGGAGCAACTTAAAGAACTCCCTGAGAAAAAAGTAATCATGTGGTTCGATAAAACAGACCTAGTGAAAGCAAGAGAGGTACTTGGGGATAACTATTGTCTTGCTGGTGGAATTCCTTCAAGTCTTCTCATTAGCGGAACACCTGAAAAAGTAAGAAAGCACACGGAAGAGCTTATAGATAATTTGAAATCAGGAGGAGGCTTTATTGTTTCCACAGAATTCAATGGGATGGGAGATGCAAAAGTTGAAAATGTAAAAGCTCTAACAGAAACTGTAATGAACTATGGTAAATATTAATCAATTTTTATTTTTTTTTTTAACTTTTTTTTACTTATTTAAAGCAAGCTAAACCAAATCTATAGGAGTATTTATCAGAGGGATATTCAATAGCAAAATTGGATTTCAGATCACGTACTGTCTTTATTACTTCAATCCCAATAGATTCCATAGAAAATCTTATTTTTGTGGGAAACCGACAAGACTCACCAGAATCAAAGGTACATTTTCCCTGATTTTGAATTTTACAGTATTTACAAGTTCCGTCATATAATAGAAGACTTTTCTTGTAATTTTTATCATTCTGTGCTAAAAATTTATCAAATTCATCTTCTAAATCATTTAATTCGAAACTTTTGGTGAGTAAGAAGGTATTTTTAATAAAAAATTCTGACCTATTTGTCCTTTCCTTCTCTTTCTTAATATACTTTTCCAGATCAAACATTGAATAGATTAAATAGAATTCAGTATAGGTTGATAATACTTTTTCGAGATAAGGGGAATTCGGAGGGCAACTCCATGAATGCCCATAGAATGGGCACTTAAAATTAGGTGAAATACACATCTCTTGAACTTTAGGATCGAAATAAATATCATTATAATGTATTTGTATGAAAGGCATTTTCAGATGGAGAAAGTTTGAGAAATTTTTAAATTTAATTATTAAGAAATATTAGACTTATTGAGTTTCAAATTTATATTTTTATTATTTATATAAGCTGATGATAGCAAATGGATTCATTTGAGCGTATCTTCTCTTCGTTAAAAGGTCAATCAGTAGACAGACCTCCAGTTTTTCCCCAAATCGGGGACCATGCTGGCATAATAAATAAATTGACTTATAATATTATGTATGAAGATGCTAAAATGGCGGCAAATGCTCATTTAAAAGCATTAGATTTATATGGGTACGATATAACAACTATTCAAGTTGAACCAAGCTGGCCGGTTGCCGAAGCTTGTGGAGCTGAAGTTAATTATCCCCCGGATAAGAACCCTTGGATTACAAAATACCTGATTGAATCAGAAAACGATTTGGAGAGCTTAGGAGTACCAGATTTTATGGAAACAAAAAGTTTAAGAGTTATGATCGAAGGTACAAGTATTCTAGCTAATGAGGCTGAAGTTCCTGTTGCAGCTTTTATGACAGGACCAATTACTTTTAGCTTTCAATTAATGCCATATGAAGTTTTAATAAAAATGATGATAAAAAATCCTATATTTGCACATGAATTTGTTAAAAAGAGCGTTATGTTAATAAAAGAGTATATTAAAGCCTTGAAAGAAGCTGGCGCAACAGTATTTGTAGTTTGTGAACACGACTTCCAAATATTAAAAACTGAACAAATCAAGGAGTATAGTCTGGATTATTTACCAAGTCTTTTTGATACTTACGACTACAATATTCTTCACATATGTGGAAAAGTAGTCCCACACCTAAATGTTTTAGCTCATGATCTTAAGCAGATTAAAAATCTAAACACATTGAACATTGGGCCATTTGTTGATATTACAAAAACCCAAGAACTCCTCGACCATAAGATTGGTGTAGCAGGTAATATAGACCATATTAGATTACTCCCATTTGGTAGTCCTAAAGAAGTAAAGAATGCAGTACATAAGGCTATAGAAGCTAGTGGTAAAGATTCACGTTTTATGGTGGCACCGGGATGCGAAATCACTTCTGACACTCCAATTCAAAATGTAAAGGCATTTGTAAAAGCTGCCCAAACCTTTTAAAGATAAATTTGTTCTAAAATATAATTTCTACAAACGGATTAATGATTCGTAAACTTATTCCATTGATGCTGAATTATAACATATTTAAAAAAAAATATTTAAATACTATTGATAGAAGTAAGCATAAAAATTTAAAAACTTATAAAGGAAATAATTTATAATTCATAACCTAAATAAAAAAGAATATAGCAACTTTTTTTGTCTTGACCTAGAAAAAAATATATTTATAAATGAATTCTTATAAAAACAGAGGTGAAACTTTTTCATGGAAGAAGATCTAAACCAATCGATTTTGTATTTGAAAAAAGAGCCACAAGTTAAACTGGCTCAAAATAAGATACTTTTTACAGGATTAGATGATGCCGGTAAAACAAGTATTATACTTGCGCTTCAAAGAGAATTTTCGAAGATAGCAATATTATCACCAACTAGAGGGGCCCAAAGAAGAATCTTCGATTTTCTAGGAAAATCTATAGCAGAATGGGATTTAGGTGGTCAGATTGCCTACCGCATTTCTTACTTAAAAAATCCGGGCAAGTATTTTGAAGGAACAGAAATAGCTATCTATGTAATTGATATTAATAATAAACCTCGAATTCCGGAATCTATCAGTTATTTCATAGATGTAATTGAACAATTCAAAAAATTAGAGATTGACCCTCCAATATATGTGTTTCTGCATAAATATGATCCTGCCTTAAGGAGATCTGCTCAAAACGAAATGGACACACTCATAATAGATATAAAAGAGAGATTAAAAAATTCTACTGATTATAAAGAATTATATTATTATGAGACCTCTATTTTTGATTTTGCCTCAATAATTATCGCTATGTCTGAAATTCTTTTAAGTCTATATCCAAAATCCGAATTGATCGAAAAAACAATAATAGAATTTGCAAAAAAGGTTGAGTCAGAAGGAGTAGTGATAATCGACGATAATTCTTTAATTATCGGAAGTTATTATAAAAACGATGATGTTAGACATTTGTTAACAGCTAGCACCCCTTATTTCTTAACTCTTAACGATTCGTTTCAGACTACTAGTGTTATGGAAAGTAGATTTGAAAATAGAATGATTGTTCAAAGGTTTGGAAAAAATTTTATTTTTAAGCAAATTAAATTAAGAAAGGATTCGACTCCATATTATTTATTACTTCTTAAAGAAGATCCGGTTTTTCATAAAGAAGATTTTGAATCACTCTCTAATTTATTGAAAGAAATATTGTACAAGTAGCTTTAATTACTAATAATTATATTTATTTTCAAACTATTCTAATTTAATGTCTTAGTATTAAAGTAGATAGTCATCATTACTAACATTAATAAAATTGGATTTTTATTTATATTTCATATAGTAAAATATTAAAAAAATAAATATAAAATTAAGATTCTCTGCCAGTTCGGTAAATTGGGTAATCTGCAAAAAGAAAAATTATGATTATTTGTGTTGTTTGTGGCGCAATTAATAATGAAACAAGCGGACATATTTGTAGGAAATGTGGGACTTTACTTCCAATTTCCTCTAGATCACCGCGTGTAAGAGTAACAAAAGTTAAAAAAGAAAAAGAAAAAAAAAAGAAAAAAAAAGATCAAAAACCCCGTGAAGAAAAACCTCTAGAGCCTATTGAAGTGGAGGAACTTGAGCCAGAAAAATTAGAGTTACAAGAAATTCCTAAAGAAGAAATTTCTCATCCCCCACCTGTAGAATACCAAGAAATTCCTAAAGAAGAAATTTCTCATCCCTCACCTGTAGAATACCAAGAAATTCCTTTACCTGAAACCGATAATATAAAAGAAAATAGTTATGTTGAAGATACACCAATATCTGAAGAAGATAAAAGTTTAACTTTACAAGAGATTACACCTCAACCTTTTAAGGGATCAGTAATTGCTTCTGGTAAAACATTCAGACCCTTACCTTCTAGAAAACTTGATCCCATTTCTGACGCGTTTTCAGAACTAAAGCAATCAGTTCTAAAGGAGGAAAAAAAAGAGCCAAAGGCTTCCATATCTCCAATTCCAATTGAACCCCCCGATAGTGACATTGTCGCTTTAAAACAAAAGCGTTTAGAAAAAGATATGACTGAGGTTTTAAGTTTTCTTTCAAAAAAAATTTCGACAAAGAACTTAGAGAAACCCAAAATTAAACCCATTACAAGAGAAAAATCAGAAGACAAAATTCCACCTGCAAGTATGAATGAGATTTTAAAAAGATTATTGAAACTGGACTTACACATTGAGGCATCTGCCGTTATTAAAACAGATGGAACAATATTAGCCTCGGCAATTTCAAGTAGAATTTCTGATTCTTTATTCGCTACAATCGGAATGAACCTTTCTATGATTGGAACTGATATTATAGATGGATTAAATGCTGGAACGTTGAAATCAATTTCTGTGCGTGGAAGTGAAGGTGTTTTAGATTTGGCCCCAATAGATAAAGAGAAACCGAGCGTAAAAGATATGCTTTTAATATTATTATCTCATCCTAAAGTGAAGAGTGGGATAATTTCATTCGCCGTTAACATAGTGAAAAAACAAATTAAAATGTATTTAGGTTTAGAAAGTTAATTTTAAAGAAGAAGTTAGTTTAAAACATACTTTTTTGTATATTTACCTTATTAATTCTTATTAATTTAAAATATTCTAAGTTATTCTGCAATTCTTGTACGAAAGAATTAAGTTCATATATCGAAACAAGCGGAATTTGATTTTCATTGATTTTTATACTGTTATCTTCCAGCGTAACCATAACAGGTATTATCTTGAGAGGTAAGTGTTTTTTTAAATTTAAATTAGTTCCTAATAGTCTGTGAATGAGTTTACTGAGAATTTCGGGATTTTTTTTTAAAGCTTTCGCTCTACGATACTGTAAGTTTGCAGCTTTATTTATGGAACAGTAGGAATCTTTACGTCTCCATTGCTTTGCGTCAATAAACAAAATATTCTTTAAATAAATACCAATAACGTCAATTTCATATCTTTTCTGGAACGTTTTAGACTTAAAATTTGATGTATCGGAAAATCTGAAATTTTTAATTGAAAAATAATTATTTTTTGATAAAATTTTTAGAATTAAATATTCAAAACCACTATAATCTATTAATTCTGAGAGATTCTTAATATCAAATCTCAGAAAATTAATTGATTCTATTATGAATAATATTTTATCTATTGTTATATAATCGATATAATTTCCTTTTTTTATAGAAATGAATCCAAAATTATTAAGAAATTCTCTCAAATCAAATTTATTAAAATTTGAAAGGATAGGCAATTTTGAATTTTCACACCAAATTTCTCTAACATTAGTATCTGTCTTCAATAGAATTTTATAAACTTCTTTAAAAAAATGTTTAATTGATGATTTTGAACATGAATTCAACATGAACTAATATAATACAAGATTTTTATTTAAGAGATAGAGCCTATTAAAATTCTGATGTATCGGGAAACTGTACTTTTAGATTAATAACTTTTTTTTTATATTATTTCAGATAATTGAAATTAAGAGATTATTTTATTGAGAAAAAAAAATCATTATCAAAGATAATTATGAACTTATTGCCAAAAGTATTTAGAACCGAGGGTAATATCTCGAATTTTGAATCATCAAAAATTTATGAAAGCGTTTTAAAAGAAACTGGAATGAGTATTAAAGATGCAACAAGCATAACTGAACTAGTAGTGAGAAGAATAATCAGTTCAGGTATTAAATTTCTTTCAGGACCTCATATAAGAGAAATGGTATGTTCCGTCCTCTCTGAACAGCACTTTGAAAGTGAACGAAAGTTATACACTCGAATTGGAATGCCTTTAATGGATTATGAAGAGATTCTTGAAAAAAGTTTTAATGGAAACTTAACAAATCCAGAAAAAACTCATCATTGGGCAGCAAATCAAATATCTAAGGAATATGCTCATTTAAGATTACTTGATAATGAAGAATCCAAGGCACACTTATTTGGAGATATTTATATAAATGGATTAAATTATTTTGATTCAAGACCATTTAATCAGATTTGGGATCTCCGATTGATTCTAAAAACAGGGCTTCCCTCATTTAATGGTTCGAAATCATTTTGCAAGATTAATGCTGCGAATAACCTAATCGAGGCAGTTCGCAATATTTCTAGGTGGATAGGAATGACACAGAGTGAATTTTATGGAATTCAAGGTTTTGATAATCTTACAGTCTATTTAGCACCATATGCTCAAGGTTTAAGTAAAGAAAAAATAAAACACGCAATGAGACATTTAATTTGTGAAATTAATCGTATTTCACTAGTAATAGGACGAGAAATTGCTCCAATTTCTATCTCATCAAGCCCATTTATTTTTAAAGAGTTAGCAGAACTCCCAGCTATAACTCCTGGTGGTAAATTTAAAGGTATTTATGATGCTTATCATGAAGAATGTTTGGAATTATTTAAAGCTCTTACTCTTGTTTTCAAAGAGGAATGCCAATTGGTACCTTTTTTCAAAACTCCTAAACATCAAATATTATTTGATAATAGTTTGTCAGATGATAATAATGAAGCCTATTTAAATGTTTGGGATGAGATAAAGTCAACAAAAAACTCTTACTTATTCAATTTTTGCAACAATAATTATAAAAAAAGATTTTTAGAACAAATATCAATTGATAATTATGTTTATGTTGGAGAGTTGCAAAATATTTGCCTAAATTTACCTCGCTGTGCTTACCAATGTCAAAATGAAGATAAATTACTTGATATTTTAATTGAAAAAATTAATTTATGTTCAGAAATCTTTTTAAAGAAATACGATCTGATAAAAAAAAGAATAGATTCAAAACATCTACCTCTCTGTAGTGGTTCTAGTAATGGTTTTCCAATTTTTAGTTTAGATAATCAAAAGTTTTCAATAAGTTTCGTAGGATTAAATGAAACTGTTAAATTCTTAACAAATTGTGAACTTCATGAAAATGCAGATTCTTTTTCCTATGGTATTAGAGTTGTTAAGGAAATGAATAAGATCTGTTTAGAACTCTCTAGAGAGAATAATAAAAATTATACTTTAAATGAAAATATATCAGAAAAAGCTATTAATCGATTTTCAAAATTAGACTTTAAACATTTTAAAAATCAAATTAAATCAATTTTTAGGGAAAAAAATAATATTTATTCTAACTCCTTTCATTTTAGAGAAGACGCTAAAATCGATTTATTTAAAAGGGTAAAAGAGCAAGGAGATTTCCATCGATTGATTCATACAGGAGCGGTTGAACATATTTCTCTACATGAATTGAGGAAATACGATATCAATCTTAATGATTTTGTTAAGAAAGTTTGTAAAGATTCAAATTTAGCTTGTTTGAAGTTTCACACTTAAGAACCTTTAACATCTCAGATTTTTATTAAAAAAATGTATTTAATAATAATAATTATCTTGAATATATTGAAAATATTAGAAATGTTTTTATAACATTTTAGAATAAACAACAAATACAAAAAAAAAAAACATACCGTTGATAAAAAAAATCAATGAATCTGAATCCAATTTGATAAAAGCAGTGGTACTTAGTATTTTTGACGATAATGGTCCCACTCCAAAAGTCTTCTGGCCTGACGACTTGGATGAGAAGGCAGGTCTATTAATTGCTATGAAGACAATTAGTCTATTGATGGGAGATACAGTTTATCAAGATGGAGAAGAGAATGATGGAGTTAATTATTTTGGAATATTACCTTTCCCCGATATAAAACTAAATGGATTAACTTATTTTTTTCTCATATATGACGAGAATGCTCGAGGTAACGCCTTAGCAGCAACTATTACGATTTTGATAGATGAGAACGATAAAGTATTTTTCTATCAAAATATGAAATATTTAAGAATTATTATGGATAGTGCTGCTACAAATATTCAAAATGTAAAGGGTTATAATGAACAAAAGAAAATAATGGATAATATAAGAGAAGAATTATTTGATTTTACAAAAGAATTAAAAGATCCCTTTTCAACTAAAAGACAAATAAAAATATTACTTACAGGCTTAGATAAAGCAGGAAAATCAAGCTTTATACTAGGAGTAAAAAGAAAATATTCTGAAATCATCAAAATTTTGCCAACAAAAGGAGTAGCTAGATCAGAAGAAAAAATTTTTGAAGAACAGAACTCATTGATTAATGTTTGGGATTTAGGAGGTCAAAAAAAATATCGAGAAAAATACCTTAAAGAAAGTAAAATTTATTTGTATAATGTTGATTTGATTTTTTTCTTTATTGATATACAAGATGTGGATAGACTTGAAGAAGCATTAAGTTTATTCAGAAAAATTATAGAAACACTAAAAGAATTAGATGAATTTCCTCCTATTGTAGTTTGCTTGAGTAAATTTGATCCTGATCTTAAAGGATCTAAAGAAATTTTTAGTAATTTAGAAATTATTGCTAGAGAGATAAAGGATAATTCAGATAAGTATTTCATAAAAATATTTCAAACTAGTATTTTTGATCATTGGAGCCTTATTACCGCATATTCTTTTGGGCTTTCTCAGCTTAGTCCAAATCGTGAACTGTTTAAAAATCAACTAAAAAAATTTGCTAAAAAAATTAATTCGGATGCAATACTGTTGCTCAATGAAAATGGAATTATTTTATCGAGTTTCACTAAATCTGATGTTTCTGGAAGAGTTTTTGAAATTTCAGCGCCACATTTTCAAATTTTATATAAAACCTTTAAAGAATTTAAGCTATTAAAACAAGATTTTATAGTTTCTTCTGGAATGACTGATGAATCAAAAAAAGTAATTTTTAAAAAAATTAATGTAGAGAAATATACTTTATATTTACTTTTATTCATGGAAAAATCTCTCGAAATGGAAAAAATTGAGAAAAATTTACCTGAATTTTCTAAAAATCTATTAGACTTAATTCATACCTATTTATAAGATTTTTAAAAGAAAAAAAATTATAATTAATTTTCAGAATACACGATTTTTTTTTCGGACCATTTTCTTTTCAATAGCACAATTACGAAAACTAATCCAATTATTGAAAAAATAGCGATATTCATAAATGGAATAGAATTGGATGTAAACGCAGTATTGAGTACTGTTATCTCAATAGTGTATTGATAATTATAAGCTGAATGATCACTAGTTACAGGTGCGGGAATAATTGAAAATTCAGAAATGTGTTGTGCAGGATATGAACCGGGTAAAAAAAACCACGCTCCAATATTTAAATTAAAACGTAAAAAATCAATGTGATTAAAATATCCACTTCCCCAAGTAGGATCGCAAACAATCCAACCTACACTTGGGACATAATATTCAACCCATGCATGTCCAAGTATCTCATTTGTAGAAGAAGTTGTAAGAGAAACGCCATCAAAATTAAGATCAAAAACATATTTATTACCAAGCTTAGGTTGATGATTGGCTACGTTTGTGACAAGAAAACCAGTAACTTTCCTAGCGGGAATCCCTTGAATTCTTAAAAGGGTAATTAATAAATCAGAATATTCTGAACAATCACCAATCCCTTGATTATATGCTAAAAAGGCACCCAACTCTTCATCTTGGATTTCATAATCAATATTTGATACAACCCAATCAAACAAATCCCTTGCCTTCTCAATGGGATTATCTAAAGCATTAACAATACTGTTTGAAAGAGCAACTAAACTTGGATTACTACTATTATAGTACTGCTCCGAGACCATATAAAGATCATGAATTTCATCACCAGGAGTATAAGTACCAATATCTTCATCATTAATATTCTCAAAATCAATTTCATTTAAAGTGATATTATAGCGTTGGCTTAATCTCAATATTTCTCCTCTACTTAAACTTGCATTAAATAAGTCATAAGTATTGTTAAACTCATCTAGATACCCCTTGTATATATTATCCCACCCTGTAATCGAATTATAAAGTAGTTCACTCTCTTGGACAGGAGGGGTGTATTGTGTAAGAGATGAATTAGGTTGCCGATCATTTAATCTAGCAACTTTAAAATAATAATTTTTGTCAACATTTTTTATATGAGTTAATGTGAAGTTGATATCAACTTGATATTTTACACTTTGGTTGATATTGTACTTTGAAACCCCATCGTTAGCATTCATACCAGAAGTTATTCCTGGCATTAGTATTAGTGATGAAAAAATTAGAGGAACAACAAAGAAATACCGTAATAAAAAAGTCTTTTTAGTTTTCATTTTTAAAATCTTGTAATAAAGATAATTTATTTATAATTATAAAGATAAAATTTTCTATTTTTAATTTTAATTATAAAGGAGTATTTTTATAATTTTAATAGATTAAAAAAAACACTTTTTTTCTTGAAATTTGATATATAAAGTTTATTTAATCAACGGGGCTGACGGTATCTTACTTTTGGAATCAACATTTAAACAGTTAAAAAAAATTCAAGATGATGTTATAACGGGTTTCTTCAGTGCGATCAATAAAACTATTGATGTTATTCAAAATGCAATGTCTAAAGGAAAAAGTGTAAATGAAATGAATAGAGTTTTAGAGTCGGAAGAAGCAACTATTATTATCTATTACCATTATTTATCAAAAATACTTTTCTGTTCTATAGCTGATGCTGATGATGATGTTGAAAAAACAAAGGCAGTAATTTATAAGATTGCGAATCGATTTTGGAAAAAACATGAATCTGATCTCAAGATTTTTCGAATTACTACTGAGAAAAGTAGATTTCAGACATTTACAGCAGATATTGAAAACTTAACGATCGGAGGACGAATTGCTGAGGTATTTCCTAAATTGCTTATTATTAAAAATGTTTTGGAAAAAGTTCTAACTATGGGAATAATAACGGAATTTGATTTTCGAGTAGCACTGTTTTGTAATGGAGAAAATTCCCCTCTCAAAATTTCCAGAATTTTAAATAAAAGCCGTGTTGGAATACAAGATATATTAAAGAAATTAGAACAGTTAGATATTATTAAGATATAAAAAAAATAGAAAAGTATGTTTAAATCTTTACACTTCAGGACATTTTAAAAATTATAGATAGAAATATTATATAATATTATAAATCTAGTTTCTGGGTTAAGTTTTTTAAAAAAAAATATTTTTTTTTTAGAAAAGTTAGAAATTTCAAATTTAAATAGAAAAAAATAAAAACTTTGAATATTTTTTTAAATTACGATCTAAGTCAATAAAACTATAATATAATCATGGATAGCAAACAAAGACTAATTAGTCAAGTAAAAAGCCCTGCAAAAGATGCTCATTTACGAGAGGGAAAGGGATTCTCCTTAGAAGAAATAAAGAACGCTGGAAAGAGTGTTGGTTTATTGAAAACTTTAAAAATAAATATAGATTTTTTCAGAAGATCATCTTATCCTGAGAATATTGAGAAACTGAAGCCATTAAAAGTAGAAAAGAAAAAGAAAAAAAAACCATTCGTCAAAAAAGAAAAGAGAAGAACACCGTTTAAATCTAAAATGGAAAAAACTAAAGAGAAAGAAGTAAAAGTTATTGATAAATTTCTACCAAAAATACCAATTGAAGCAGCAGAGCAAAAAGTAATAAAGAAAGAAAAAATCAAAGTTGCGAAAATAAAAAAGGAAAAAATTACGAAAGTAAAAAAGGAAAAAGTTGCGAAAGCAAAAAAGGAAAAAGCTGTGAAAGCAAAAGAAGTAAAAGAAACATTGAAAGGTACACCATTAACAGAATTATCAGGATTAGGTGCTGCAACAGTCAAAAAATTTGCTGAACTTGGGGTCAATAACATAGAGGAATTATGTAAAGAAAATCCTGAAGAATTAGCACCCCTAATAAAAGGTGTATCTGTAGATAAATTGAAAAAATGGATGGAAGAAGGCAATAAATTTCTCAAATAACTATTTAAAACCTTATAGGTTATTTTGGATGATATTTTATTGAAGCTAATTTTTATTTTTAAGAAATGTTATAAACATGTAATTTATTTTAAAACTGTGTCGATTCTGTAAAGCGAACATAAATAGAGGTTATTTATATGGAAATTAACTATTATATTTATAATAAACCCGAGTGTGCTGTTAAAATTGATAAAATGCCAATTTGGTATAAAGAGATAGAGTACGAAGGAGATGAAAATCGAGGTACCATAAGTTTTAATTCTCAAAATGACTATGATGAAATTTGGGGTTCTAATTCTAAAATGGAAATAACCTGGGAAAAAAAAGAACGATTAAATCTTTTCTTTTATAAGGAGATAGAAAATAGTATTGATGTTTATAATTCTATTGGAATTGCTATTACTGAAAAAAAAAAGGATTGGCTTCGGTCGCATGAATACATATTTTGGACAGGTCATCGAAAGAAAATGATTAGAAAACGATTTTATGTTGAAAAAGTAATTCATGGTATTTTTTATTGTGATGTATCAGAGCGTCTATTTAACATTCATACTTCTATCATTGAAGCTAAATATGAGAATTTTAAACCTTATGTATTAAAGTCATATAGCACATTTATATGCCATTAATAATTACTTTTACAAGCATAAATAAAGAAGTTATCGCGCTTATTAGGTCCCCCCATTATTTGAAATTCTTTGATCGTAAACTTTACTAAAATTTTTTTGATTTCACGTTTAGAAAAAAAGTGATAAAATCTTTTATAAATTTTCTGCTCATTTGAAATGGTCCATGGCACATATTTATCACCAAATTCACGCAAACCAACAAGTTTTTGCTGGTCCCTATGATTTTTATTAAATTTTCTCTTAAACCAGTCAACAATAAAGTAAGCTCTGTATTTCTGTTGCCATTTTCGCCACACTGTTAATATTAGATTGCCATTTGTTTTTAAAATCTTAAATAATTGAATTATTAAATCCTTTCTAACAGTATTTTTCTGTATATGATGTATCGCTGCAATTGAGAAAATATTTTGTATTGAATCAGGTCTAATCGGTAAATTTTTAATATCTCCAAGTAGAATCTGATAAAAATTTGATTCAAATCGAGAAAATTGGTTAAAATCTTTTAAGTTTTCTTTGACAATTTTTATTAATTCGAGAGAAATGTCTATACCAACTAACCTCTTTGGAGAATCACCAATAATCTTAAAATTTCTGCCATTACCACATCCTAAATCTAAAATTATCCCATTTAAGGTAGTTCCCTTATTTTTTAAATGACTCAAAAAAATTTTGAGAGGTCTCCATGGTTTTTTTCTTTTCGAATGATAATCTTTCGCAAAAAAATTGAAATTAGAACCTCCCATAAAATAAAACTATTGATATTATTTTTTCAATATATAATATTGAATTATTAAAATAAAATGTTGATAAAATTGATAAAATAATATAATACTGATAATATTGAATATTAATAATAGTGATTAAAAAAAAATTGAAAATTAATATTTAAATTTCCCAAAATAATATTGAATAAATTATAAATGGAGCCATGGAAGAAATCTTACATATCTTTTCAGAATTTTTAGCTAAAATGAAAAATGAAATTTTTGAATATTACAAATTAACTTATTCTTATTTAAAAGATCTTATTATATATAAAAAAATTGATATAAGAAAAAATATTCTCGCAGAAAGCGAAGAAATCAAGAAAAAAACTCTTGAAAAGATATTAAAAGCAATGAAAACAGGATTGAATACTATCGGTGTACCAATATTAAAATTAAATGAAATCCAAAATAATTTTATGAAATTGCTAAGTACAAAAACCAATGAAATTCCGGATTATAATTCATATCTTAAATTATATCAAAGAAATTTTCTCAATAAAATTCTGTTTGAAATCTTATTTGATTATTTACTTGATATTGATACAAAAAAAGTTGAAAATTTAAAATTATTTGATTTACTCCCTTTAAATTTTCTTGAGAAATTAAATAATTTTAAAGAGAAAAATCTCAAATCTTCACATATTAAGAAGATTTTTTTACAGCAAGATTTTGATGAATATATAAATTATCCCAATTTAACTCTAAAAATAAAGACGTCTAAGACAATTCAAAAAGATGAAATTATACCTACTATAAAACTCACTGAAACTTCAAAAAAATCAGAGAAGAGAACAGAGCCTGAACAAGATATATTAGCACAATTACAAAAGGCTAAAGAAGACATTATCGAAACGCTTAAAACACCAAAAAAAAGTTTATTGACACCTCCCACATTAAAATTAAAAAGAGATTCCTTTCCTCTAGAACAAATCACTCAAACAAACAATAATATACAAAAAATTCATCCGCAAGTTGGGAGCCATGATAATAAAGTTGTTCGGTTCCCTCCTAAAGATTTACCTACTAAAAAAGAAGACGAAAATTTTCTAGATTTCTTTGGAAAATTTTCCCCTATTCATCTGGACTTAATAAATAGATTTAAAATTGATACGGTAAGTCTTTTAAATTCAAGGGTTAATAATCTTGATTTTATGGATTTGGAAAACATCTTTTATTATATTTCCAATTTAAGGATGCTAGATCTTGATTTACCTTTTAATAATATTGAAATTTTAGAAATTGTGAAGAATTATATGAATGGGGATATATTTAGTTCTTCAAAGAATAATATACCTGATATAAAGAGTATTTTTTATGGCCTAACGATTTTTTCCGAATTAAATCTGTGGGATAGTACAAATGTTATCAATGTTAGTAAAATTGAAAAATTCATTAAGTTAAATTTAAAAAATTTTATACCAGAAAAGTTGGAATTAAACGTCTATTCTTTATTATGCTTAAAAGTGATGGAAAAGAACGAACTACTAATAATGGATATAAAATTCCCTTTAAATTATGTTTTAAATTTAAAATTATCAAAGTTAGAAGAATATAGCCCAATCCAAGATATATATAATCATTTAGCTATAATTAGATTATTCAATAAGGGAGCAAATATTAGTGAACTTAAAAGAAAGTATCTAAATGAAATAAAAAAGTTAACAACTTCGATTGGTTCTATTAATAATACATTCACAGATTCAGCTAAAGCACTTTTAATAATAGATTTATTAAGTCTAAAGGAAAAGGAACCAGATCTTTGTAGTGGTTTATTAAATTTTATAATAAATTCTACGACATTTTTTAATCTAATAAATCTTAACAAAGACTTTAATTGGCGAAATAATCAATTAGGTTACAAAATAGAATTAAAGATGTTATTTTGGGCATTATTGGCTTGTTCTCGATATGCCCCACTAAAAACTTAAACCAAGATTCTGATCTTATTGTTCATTTAGGTTAGAAATTATTTGAAGAAAGTTTTTAACTGATGGTGAAATTCTTCCTTTTCTAATTTTTTCATTCCAATCTTTTATTACCATGTGGTTTCTTTTTAAATCTTCAATAATGTTGTTACCTAAATTAATCCAGTAATTAATATTTATATTAGGCGCTTCAGGACCAATCCCAGGACAATATTGTTTGGCTTTTTCAGTATAAAAAATTTTTTTTTTTTTTTTATTATAGTCTTGGAGTATTTGGAATGAAAAAGGAAAGGATCTACAAAACATAGGTCTTAGAGTATAAATTGAACACTTTTTGTTTTTCTCATCATAAAAAAGACAGCAACCATTTGAATTTTTCATAAGTCCAACAAATGCTAAGCCTTTCTCAGTTTCTATAGGAGATATAACCATTTTTCGTTGATCTTCTTTGGATATACCTTGGTTTAAAACATAAAATCCAATTATTTCAAGAATTTCATTTAAATTTAAGTGCAAGTTGTTTTTAATTCTTAATATATCTGAATAAGTTACATTTACTAAAGTGGATTTATCTTTACAGCAAGCGCCGCAATTTTCACATTTAGTACTAGCAAATTTTAATTGTTTTTCACTAACCATAAAACTTTTAAAATACCAATAATCAAATTGTAATTTAATATTATAGTTTATAAGTGTTATTATCGGTTTATATGAATCATAACCAAAAATTATGACCTCCTCTCAATAAAAAAGAGTATTAAATAATTAGCATTCTTATATATAGGAAAAGGTTTTTTTTATATAAATCAATTCGGTAAGAATTCATTTTTTAATTGATCTATTAAATATTTCTTATCTTTATCAGGTATTTGATTAATATTAACTCCGCGATTATTATAACCGTCAGGGGGGATATCATCAAGCAATGATAGTATTAAAATTATTGCATTAGACACCATAGCGTTATTTTTTGTACGATCGAGTAATTTCATTAATTCAATTAAAGACTTATCTTTCCAAATTTCTGTTACTTCTTGATTTACTTTAGTGTTTTTAAAATTGTCTAGTATTTTGTTATAATAGTCCAGTTCAAAATTATCATTATTTTTATTAATCTTCATTTTGTCTTTATTTGTTATTATCATCTATATATTTAAACTTAAAATTTATTTTTAAATTCATGTATTTTAACGATTGTATGTTATAGGAGTCCGCACAATTTAATTTTAATATGATTTTTTTATTCTTACTTTACCCAATAATGTTAAAACAGTAATTATATTGATGAGAATAATTTGTGTGTAAAAATTTTATTATATATTATTAATATATTTTAGCACAGTTTATTTTCTAATATAATATTTGGATATCAATATAAAATAGGTGGAAAATAAGTGATAATAATAATTTCATAAAGGAGGGGTGATTATAGAATTTTTTTAAGGATTATTAAAGGTTTTCTTGTTTTTAAATAAAGTCAAATAAATGGGCAAGAGAGTTTCGTGAATTTTGGAAGCTTCCGGAAAATTTTAAAGTGGAGGTGAAGTAATTGGTCGAATACGATAAAAAAACTTTAGAAAGGATGATTAGTGGGGATTTATCTTGGGAAGAATTAAGACCTATTATAAGTGGAAGAAAAGACCCTGAGAGATTTAAAATGATAATTGAAATTCTACAAGAACAAGTCTCTTGGTCAGAAAAAATTATATTTCCTCTTCATGAACACTTATACATTGTGGTAAAGAATGACCAAAGAATTGTAAAATGCGATTGTGGATATGAGTTTGGAGTATATACGGAAAATTGGAAGACAAAATGTAGGGTAAGAGTAAGAGATACGTTTGAGACAATTGAAGAACTTTATCCTAAAGATATGGGATGTGACCCTGATTGGCAAGAACTTAGAGAATATATATGTCCGGGGTGCTTTAGACTCTTAGATGTAGAAGCCGTTCCTCCGGGTTATCCAACAATTTTTAACTTCCTCCCAGATATTGATAATTTCTATGAAAAATGGTTAGGAAAAAAGGCGCCAGATAGGTAATAATAATATCTTACTGGTGCCCTTAATTCTTTTCTTGGTTTTCTTTTGTTTAATTTTTTTTCCTTACGATTTTCATAAATTCCTAAACTAATTAAAAAGAAAGAAACTAATAAGTACCAAATCCAAAATGTAAGGCTTGTCACAAACACACTTGGTCTTTTAAGTCTAAATTTTATCGCAACAAAGATTTAACCAATTAATACTAAGACGGCAGAAAAGATACCACATAGGCGATCAAAAAAAATTTGTCCAGAATACTATTTTAGGGTTAAATACTGGCATAAGGTATTTGTTAATAAAATTTTAACAGAAATGAAATACTATTCTTATTATACTATTGGTGCTCTTAAATCTTTCTTATACTTATTTTCATCAAAATGCTTGTCTTTATAGTTTATATAGAGACCATAACCTATCAATAAAACAGAAAACAAAAGATAACACATCCAAAATATAAAACCTCCAATGAACCATCCAATACTTTTGATTCTATTTAATATAGCAATATAAATTATGCCTGATAATGCTATTACAGCTGAAGAAACTCCACATATTAGATCAAAATATAACGCCTGTCTTTGCTTCTTTATTCGACTCTTTCCTTTTGCTAATGCCATGGGTTTTGCTCTTGTATAAATGATATATTAGTATAGATATTCAAGTTTAGCTTAAAAACGACTTTTCTTTATTTAAATTCGAAAAAGATATTTTCAATTTTTTTTTTTTACTTCTTAACGCAAATCTCACATCATTTTAAAAAATTTTCAAAAATATTATAAACATTTTCTAATATATCTAAATCAGGCAAGAAAGTAAATCTTACGTGTCCTTTACCAAATTCTCCAAAACCTGAACCATAAACTGTACAAATTCCTGTGGTTTTTAATAGATCTATAACAAAATCTTTGTCATCTTTCCATTTTCCAAATTCTTTGAAATCTAATTTTGGAAATAAATAAAATGCTCCATTTGGCTTAACACATGATATTCCTTCAATCTTTCTTAATCTTCCGTATGAATAATCTCTTCTTTCTTTTAATTTTTTAACCATTTCTGCTGTATGTGTACCCGGATTTTTTAATATTTCGATAGCAGCATATTGAGCGACAGAACTTGCTGAAAGTCTTGCACGAGCCATTTTTGCGATTACCTCTTTTAACTCTTCTAATTTATTCTCAGGATCATGATAATAAAGATAACCCAATCTCCAACCTGTGGCTAGATGAGATTTTGAGAAGCCATTCATCCCAATTATAGGAACATCTTTACTGAGGCTTGCAGGACTTGTAAAATGTTTATCATAAAGAATTTGATCATATATTTCATCTGAAATTATGGGTAAATCATGTTCACCAGCAATATCAATTATATTTTTGATCATTTTTTCGCTGTACATCACTCCGGTAGGATTATTTGGAGAACAAATTAAAATCGCTTTTGTTTTATTAGTAATTTTTTTTCTTAAATCTTCAATATTAGGTTCCCATCCATTATTCTCATCCAACTCATATTCTACAGGAATACCGTCAAAAAATTTTGTATAATTAATATAAAGTGGATAACTAGGACCTGGAATTAGAAATTCATTCTTATTTTCGATAAGTGCAGCAACTAGAAAAAAAATCCCTTCAGTAACTCCGGAGGTTGCTAACACATCCTCCGTTGTAACACTTATTTTGTAATTTCTGTTAACTAATTTACTTATTTCTTCTCGAAGTTCTGGAACACCTAATGAGTCTACATAATTATTCTTCCCCTCAAAAGAAGCGTCAGCTAGGGCTTGGGAAATATATTTTGGAGTATTAAAATCATATATGACAGGATCTCCAATATTCAAGTGATAAATTTTTTTCCCACTTTTAGCAACCTCATTTGCAACTGCAGCGATTTCACGAATAGCGTATGAAATTTCTTTAACTCTTTGAGTAACCATAATTATTCATATTTAATGTAATCAACAATTACTGAAATATATCTTTACTTGGATTTATATTTTAAATAAAATTAAATTTACTATTTAATTACTTCTCAATATAAAAATATATCTTGAATTCTCTATTTTATTAATAGCTTAGTTGTAATCGTCGGAATTTGTTATCCGATAAAAAAAAGTTATTATTAAATAAAAAGCACTAGACTTATATATATTAAATTCCAAATAATATTAAATCTTTCAAAGAATAAAAAACAAGGTATAAAAAATGGGTAGTACGTTTGGTATTATTGGTTTAATTTGTGGTATAATTGCTGGAGTAATAATGTTCAGCCCTTTTTCATTTCCAGGGTTGGTAATAATACTTGCTATTGCAGCAATAATTTTTAGTTTCATTGGTATTATTTCAGATGATTCAAAAGCTCCGGGAATAATAGGATTAATCATCGGAATTATAATATTAATTATAATGCCAGTTTTTGTTTTAGCATTGCTTGCCGACCTTTTAAGTCCGTAAATATTCGACATTTATACCACTTAAGCTTAACAAACTTTTTTTTTATTATTTCTGAAATATAAAAATTCGATTTGTACTTTATTATAAACAATATCTAATAGAAAAGATACAAAAGTCTAACTTCATATGAAGAGAAAATAATTTAAAATTATGAATAATGTCATTATATAACTTTTAAAGCAAATAATTATTCATAATATAATTTACTGAAAAAAAAGTTATTAAAATAATAAATCCCAATCAATACTTTTTTCAATTAAATCTAACACTTTATCTATCTCATCTTCTTGAATACCTGGCTTTAAGCGCTCTAAGTTCCGCATGGTTGTATAAGTATCAGAAGGGCTTAAAAGAAGTGGTATACCTTTTTCATTAGCTGCGGTAATGACGTTAATATCTGGTTGGATGAAACCAGTTAAAATCAAGCACGAAACATCTTGATCAAGGGCTGCTAATGCTAAATCTGCTCGATCTCCACCAGTGATAACGGCTGCTTTCTTAACCTGCCTAAAATACTTTAAAGCAGTTTGAGCATTCATAGCACCAATGAGATATGTTTCAACATGATTGTTTAATCCAGACGATGCTGACTCATTGATGAGTTCTCCTCCGATCTGTTCTTTAAGTTCATTTACCCGAGGTGAAAACAACTCAACACTTTTTTCAATAATTCCTACAACAGGAATTTTATATCTATCAATATGCTCTTCTTTAAGTTCTTTTATTCTGGCAATATATTCGTAATCAATCTTATTAAATAGAACACATGATATGTTAACTTTCTTAGATTCAAAATAATTCTTTGTGAAGAAAAAGTTATCTATACAACGATCAGATGATTCGATGGAAACGTAAATTAATTCGTTTATTCCTAAATGTTGAGCAATGCTAACATCATCGATCCCTACACTTACAAATCTCATAATGCTTGGATTTCCTTCAATGATAATATAGTCCGCATCTTTTATAATTTCATTGTAAGCACTCTTAATTTTTTCTAAATATTCTTCCTTTTTGTTTGCATCTACTAAATCAATAAAATATTTATCAGGAATTGAAATTGGGGATATTAGATTATATGATTTTTCTGTTTTATATACCGTATTCAAGATAAAATTAACATCCGGATCTGCTTTATCAGAAAAGGCTGCTTTAGGAACTCCAATTGGTTTAAAATATGCAAACTTTTTTCCTTCTTTTTGTAATTTTTGAATAAATCCAATTGAAAGAAAACTTTTTCCTGCTCGTTCCCGTAAGGAACAAAAATAAAATGTTTTTACCATATTCTTCCCTTTTTTTTAAATATTAATAATCAAATTTAATTTCTTTTTTAATTTTATTCTTAATTTTTAATTCAATTGTGAATGCGAAATTGTTATTTTGATATCAACAGCACTATAACTTTTAATAAAGGCTAATAACGGATTAATATCTAACTCAACAATTTCAGGAAAATCATTAACTAACTGAGAAAGCCTTAATATTACATCAATTATCGCTTCTATATCAGAGGCACTTTCTCCTCTTACGCCTTGTAATAAGCTAAACATTTTTGTATCTGCTAACATTCTTTTAGCATCTTCTTTAGTAAATTTATATCCTAAGGCAAAAGAGACATCTTTCAGAAAATTTGCATATATTCCTCCTGTACCAATCATTAACATTGGTCCAAATTGTGGGTCTTTCGACATTCCAATAATTATTTCATTTACTTTTTTCTCTTTTTTAAAATCAATCATTTCTTGAACTTCAACGCCATATATTTTTGCTAATTGTGGACCAAACTTTTTAGCATTCTCAACTATTTGTATATACGCTTCAAAAGCATCTGGTTCTCTTTCAATGTTTAATAGAATACCTCCAACATCAGTTTTGTGAATTATTTGTGGACTAACAATCTTCATTACTGATTTTCCCAATTCTTTCTGCAGTGCCATTGCTTGCCTTGGAGTTTGAGCTAATCGGGATTTAGGAGATTTCATCCCATAACAATCAAAAACCTCACTTGTTTCATAACTCAATAAAACTGTTCGACCGTCTTCTCGCACATTCGAAAAAATTTCCTTTACTCGCTCTTTATTTACTTCAAATGATGGAATTATTAAATCACTTAATGGCGTACTTTTTAAGTATTCTCTTCGTTTTATAAGTGTCTTTAAAGAATGAGCTGCTCGATCTGGGAAGTTATAACATGGAATATGATTTCTTTTTAAATATTCTCTGCCTTCTGCCATAGTCTTTCCACCAATGAAGGAACATACAATTGGTTTATCTTCTAAATGTTTTAGTGAAATATCATAAACAATTTTTGCAACTTCTGTAGGTTTAGTTTGAGCTTGTGGAGTTACAATTATTAAAGCTCCTTCTGTTGTAATTTCAATCGCTTCATGAGTAGAATTTAAACCAAAAATAGTTTTTAATGTAAATTCATATCTTTCTGGTGTTGCATCTCCTACAATATCTATTGGATTAAAGATAGCTGCTTCTAAAGGCAGTTTTTCTCTTAATGCGTGAAGTATTGATTCTGAAAAACTTGCAAACTTTAAGCTTTCACGTTCAAATGCATCAGTAGCTACAATTCCGGGACCCCCTGCATTTGTTATTATTGCAAATGAATTATTCTGAGGAATAGGTTGATATAAAAAGACCTCACCATAATCGAATAGATCTTCTATAGTTTTGGCTCTTATAACACCACACTTAGAAAATGCTAAGTCATAAGCTATATCTGCTCCTGCTAATGCTCCAGTATGACTTGAAGCGGCTTTTGCACCAGCTTCACTTACTCCTGATTTTAAAATTACGATTGGTTTTTTACGGGTCGCTTTTGGCAAAGTCTCTAAAAATTTCATCCCCTCAGCAATACTTTCCAAATAACACAATATAACTTTTGTATTGTTATCGTTGACTAAATAATTTATAAAATCAACGACTCCTAAATCCGCCTTATTTCCTAGGCTAATGTTACATGAGAAACCAAAAGCTTGTGTCATGGAAAAATCCATAAAGCCCGTTAGCATCGCACCGCTCTGTGAAATCATAGCAATGTGCCCTTTTTTAGGAGTTTCAGCAGCAAAAGAACCATTATAATTAAGTCCAATAAAACCTAAACAATTTGGCCCTAATATTCTCATATTATACTTTTTACCAATTTTTATGAGTTCTACTTCCCTTTGAACACCCTCTCCACCAATTTCTTTAAACCCAGCTGAGATAATAATTAATCCCTTTACGCCTTTTTGTCCACATTCTTCTGCTGCGCCATTTACAAACTTTCCTGGAATAACAAAAATAGCTATATCGATTTCATCTGGAACATCTATTACACTTCTATAACAAGACAATTCACATACCTTATCTGCTCTTGGATTTATTGGGAATACTTTTCCTTTATACCCTGAATTAATAATGTTATTTAAAACTGTATTTCCCACTTTACCCTTAGTTTCACTGGCTCCGATAACCGCAATACTTTTAGGAGTGAAAAAAAACGAGATATCTTTATTAACCATATAAGATCCAAAAGTCAATTGTTATTAATAATTCTTATAAAAATTTATTATTATAATTGTTTTTAAATCTTTCATAGTTGAAATATATAAATTTTTTTTAGATGATAAAAAATAAAAAATGTTAAATCTTTTCATGTAACATGACGAGAATTACTATGTTCACAAATAAAGGAGAAATAAATTTAAATCTCTTTGATGATGAAGCTCCAATGACAGTTTCTAGTTTTTTATTTCTAGCGAACAGTGGATTCTATAATAAAATTATTTTCCACCGTGTTATCGATAATTTTATGATACAAGGGGGAGATCCATTAGGTAAGGGCACAGGTGGACCTAAAGACAAAGGCATCACTTCATTTCCATATAAAGATAAAAATATTAATTATCCTTATGGGGATGAATTTAAAAGTGGAAAAGAATTTGATAAGCCTGGAAAATTAGCAATGGCAAATGCTGGTCCTAGTACAAATGGTTCTCAGTTTTTTATTACTCATGTTCCAACCCCACATCTCAACAATAAACACACGATATTCGGAGAAGTAGTAAGTGATTCTGATCAAATTGTTGTTGATTCAATCGTTAAGGGAGATAAAATTCTTGAAATTAAAATAGTCTAATAAATTTTTATTCTTGAGAAACACATTAGAAAAAGAAAGATTTAAATTTTTTTTTTATTCTCTTTTTATTCATTATTTTCTGGCGGCAAAAAATTCAAAACCTGCCATATTCTCAGATGTTATTTCCTTAAAATTATTTTTTTTAAGTAAAGATTCCCAGTACTTTTTTTTCTTAAAAACAAAACAACATAAACCAAAAAATGTTATGCATTGCCATGATATTCGATTCCATTCACTGAAATAGAGATATCCCCCAGGTTTTAAAACTCTATAAAGTTCTTTTGTAGCTTTATCTTGGCCATTTGGATCATGTATTTCATGAAGTACTGAAGAAACATTAACAATATCAAATCGGTTTTCTTCGAAGGGGATCTCTGTTGCAGACCCATATTGAAACGTGGTTTGATCTTCTACTTTTTCTATTCTTGCATTATTTTGGATTGTATCTAATGCATTACCTGCTATTGCCATTTTCGAATAAATATCAATGCCAAACAAGTGTCCTCCATTCTTTAAAGTTTTAGCGATCCTTATAGCAGTTCTTCCAGTTCCACAGCCTACATCTAAAATTTGTGGATTTTCAATCTCATTTAATGCGTTCATTCTGTTAATAACTGAATCAAACTTATTTAATAATAGTATATGCATCATGAACATCCCTATTCCTGGCCATAAAAAGATTATTATTAGAATTGACCCTGAAATATGTAGAATAATCCCTAATAATTCTTTTATTATAAATCCAAAAATAAAAATCAGTAATCCAATTATTCCTATAATGTTAAATCCAACAATCAAACTTTTTACATACCATCCATATTTAGGATTTTCTTTTTTCATTATTATTTCTCTCTATAATATTGATTTTAATTATTCATTAATTGTAATCAAGTAATGAGAATATAAAAATGTTTTTGTGTCATGACAAATCGTCAAATTTATATATTGTATAAATATAATATTTATTAATGGTAGAAAAGATTACTGAAGAATTTATAGAAGGTCTGCAAAAAACAGGTTTAACTGATGATGAGGCTTTAGTCTATTTAACACTTATTCGTCATGGTAAGAAAGGAACGTATGTAAAAAATTTAGATAATCATCTTCTTTTGAATAGAACTACTATATATTCAATTTTAAACCGATTAGTTGAAAAAGAGTGTATAAAGATTTCTGAAAAATCTACTGCTCCAAAAAAAGCTAAAATTTTTGTAGCTACAAGTCCAGCGGTACATATTGATAAGGTTTTAAGAGAAAAAAAAAATGAAATCAATGAACTCGAAAAAATAAGAGTAGATTTAGTGGACAAATTAGAAAGATTATATTTGAAAAGTATGGAATATTCAATTGATAACATTGATGATTTTGTTAAACCATATTTTAAATTTTTAATGGAAAATGGATGGAAAGTAATAGAACAAAAAATTGAAAAAAGTAAATTTAATTATATCTTTGAAGTTTATGATTGTACGCTCATCCCACCAAATAGTAAATATATTAAAGATTGTGGTTTTCTGGTTTTTAAGTTTGATTATGTTGTAGAAAAAGATCAGAATATCTTGAATTTTGTAATTGATTTACTTAAAAGAATCGGTAAAGAGCAGATTTTAAATAAGGATATAGGAGTTAAAAATGTCAAAATTTCTGATTCTGAAATAAAATTTTATAATAAGAAGTATACTTCTTTTAAAATTGAATTCTTATGGCCTAAAGTAAAAGAATATCAAGAATTCACTAAATCTGTAGTTTTACCTATAAAAGAAAAAATATTTTATTTATGGGCAGAAACTTATGAAGTTGTAAAAGAAATGGTAGATGTTATATTTAATGTTGAAAGTATTTCGAATAAAGATTTATAATATTTTATTTTAGAATTTTAAACGATTAACAAGTAATAAGAGAACCTTCTAAAATTTTAATTCTTGAGATACTTAGTATGACATTTCATTTATAACACTAAAATTTATAGATATGATCACTATTAATTAGATAGAAGTATATATTTTTTCTCATAAAATTAAAGTGAATGGTAAAATAGATCATGAGTAAAGATTTAAAGCATCTAATTGATTCAGTTGAAAAAAAAGTACTTTCACGCTCAGAATTAGAACTAAAATTTCAAAAGAAAAAAGAAGAAGTAAATCATTTAAAATTTACTATAAAAGAGCAAAAATTATTAATTGAAGATCTTAAAAGTCAAGTAAAAGACGAGGAAATAGATCAAGGTGAATTACCTAGTGAAATTCAGATTTTAAAAGATATAATTTTTTCACAAAGAAAATACCTAAACAGACGGGATAATAATATAAATGATTTAAACAAGGAAATTGATGAGTTGACTGCACTTTTAGAAAATGAAGAGAAAATAGATTTTCGAGAAAAAAATAATGAGGAACTAATTTCTACCCAAAAATTATTACTTCAACTAACTGATGAGAATGAAGAATATAAAAACCAAATAAAACACTTACAAACTCAGCTTGATGAGATGCAATATAACCAAAGAAAAGTTGATAATATTGAGGATAACAACATTCAAATAGAAGAAAATGAAGAGTTTGTCAACATTAAAAGATTAAATTTTCATTTAATGGAAGAAAATGGCACGTTACGAATAGAGATAGAATCTTTAAAGAATAAAATACAAGAAGACATTGAAGAAACAACTATAGAAGAATTAAATATAGCCAATGATAAAATTAGGATTTTAACATTAGAATTAGAAGACTATGAAGCTCAGGTAAAATATTTGCAAAATCATTTAGAAAAGGATAGTCAACCATTAGAAAGCAAAAGAGAAGACATAAGTGAATTTAGCAGAATGAAAGAGGAATTATTGGATTATCAAAGGCAAAATCTAGTACTCAATGATATGGTAATAGATTTAAAAGAAGATAAAGTAGATGAAGAAGGTATAGAAGAAATTAACAATTCCGAATTTTATACTATTCCAAAAAAAATACCTCTCTCTCTTTTTAATAGGGTATATAATCTGTTGGATGATCACCAAAGAAGAATAGTGAAAAACATCCTTATTACAGACTTGAAGAGTGAATACAATGATGTTAAGATAAATGCCGTCAAGATATTAAGTCAAATTAAAGATGCACAAATCTATGAAGCATTCCTCGAAATGATTCATGATAAAAATTGGATGGTTCGGTTGTATATTATTAAAGCTCTTAGCAAATTTGAAAATAAATATAATGAATTAATAGATCTAATGAAAGAACTTTCAAGAGATCTTGATGTAGATGTTAGAGAACTAGCAATAAAAGTTCTATACAACATCACAACTGATTAAACTCAAAATCATTCATTAATTATTATTCTTTAAAATTAAGTATCTATACTAGATAAATTATTAATAAATAATGCCAAGGTATTTTACTCCAAATAGATGGAATTGGTCACAGAAAGCTGAAAAATGGGTATATATTGAAATAACTAAAAGTGGGAATAAAAAATATACGTATCAAGTAAAACCCCCTCAAGAATTCATCGATTTAACAATCAAAATGAAATACCTAAATGAAAAGTTATTGAAAGCTACAAATTCTGAAGTAAAGGAGAAAATATTTAATGATTTAACGAAACTTTCCAAAAAGATGCAAAATATGAGCAAAATTTAACTTATTCTTTTCTCTTTTTTAGTTTGATTCTAAATTGCTTGGATAAAGTTATTTAAATCATTATTTAATCTGCTAAATATTTTAACTTCAATTTTAAGAAAAATCTCTAATGCTGTTTGAAGGGATATGTTATTTCCAACAGAAAGATAAAAATGTTTTTTAGAATTTTGTTTAGGAACTGCATATCCAATTAATTGATTTTTACAACAAATCCCGGGAATTCCATGCTTTTTTTTGTCTAATATACTTTGTCCAAAAAGTAACTTTTTCGTATACCCAATAACGGGAACTTTAAGATGTAACCCAACATCGCATGCAGCACCATATAAATATGGGTGAATTTGACCACTTGAATTAAGAATATAACAATCTGGAGAAGTATTCAATTTATTTATTAGACTTAAATAAATCTCAGTTTGGTTCAGAAAAAGGACAGAAGGAAAATATTTTGAAAAAATTGGCTCAAAGGATTTAAAGAAAGAATTTTTTATCTTATGATCAATAATATCATAAAAAATTATTCCAATATAGGCAAAATCTTTCAAGATTTTTAATTTAATAATTCCAACAGAATAAATTTTTTTCTTTTTATCTTTTGCTTTCACTTTTTGCGCATTTTTTATTTGATATTTACGAATTTCTTCCAAACTATAAAAATTAGTCTTAATAAGAAATGGTTTAAGGCATTTTGAGCATATATAGTTATATTTCGTTTTATGAATTTTACAAATTTTATCCATAATTTATTTAAATATCCTTTAGATAAGAAATAACAAATCTTATGAAAATTAATAATTCTCCCATTATACTTTAGAAAAGCTAAAGTAAATATTTAACTGATCTTAAATTACACATTCAATGGGAATTAAAAAGAGATCAATTTATAAAAACTAATTTTTAAAAAACATTGTGACTGAAAAAAAAAAACATGAAAATCGCAGTTTCTGGAAAGGGTGGTGTTGGGAAAACACTTATTGCTGGTACGATAGCAAGACTCTTTGCAAATGATGGATTTAAAGTTTTAGCTGTTGATAATGATTCAGCTATGAATTTGAGCTATACCTTAGGGATTGATAAAAAAATTATGGAAAAAATTGTCCCTATATCAGAAATGAAAAATTTAATAGCAAAAAGAACAACTATTGAAGGGGCGGGCTCTGGAATTTATAATATAACGCCAAAGGTCTCGGATATTCCAGATAAATTTAAGGTCCAAGGTCCAGATGGTTTAGAACTTTTAGTGATTGGCACCGTCGAATCACCACTCTCAGGATGTTTTTGTCCTGAAAATGCTTTAATTCGTACCTTATTATATAATTTAATTGTTAAAAGGGATGAAGTTATAATTGTTGATTTTGAAGCGGGAATAGAACATTTGGGAAGAGGTACAGCAAAAGGAATTGATGTCATGTTAGTAATAACTGAACCTTCTCAAAAATCGTTAGATCTTTGTCAAAAAATTATAACCTTATCAAAAAAACTAGGGTTAATCAATATTTATTTAGTCGCAAATAAAATTACTGATGATTCTCAACAAGATATTATTAATCAAAGAATTAAAAATTGGGAAATTCCTCTTTATCATATCATTCCATTTGACCCCGAAATAGGAAGAGCAGACCTAAATGGTAATTCTCCTATTGATTTCAATCCAAAGTCAAAAGGTATTAAGGCTATAAAAAGTCTTTACAATAAATTAAAGAATTTAAAAACAGAACTATTCGATTTATAACATATCCGAAAGATTTAGATCTTGATCTTCCGCAATTTCCTTCCACTGTTTAATAGCTTCAAATGCATCTTCTTCATTCATCATTTCAATCGCATACCCCGCATGTACTATCACAAATTTTCCCACTTCAGGATTTTGAATTAAAGCTATTATTACATTTTGTTTAACACCATCAAAATCAATGAGTGCAGAAACTCCATTGATATCTATAATTTTTCCAGGTATTGCTAAACACATTTTATTCTTAAATATTTGATAATGTCTTACTTTTAATAATATATTGGAATAAATAAAATTATTGATCTACTATAACAAGATGCGAATGCAAAATAGTAATAAATTGAAAAATATGCTTGTTTTAAGTTTTTCCGGAGTGGAAAGCAATTAAATTATCAAGCCAATTAAAAATCTCTTCTTTAGATAAATTGTCAATATTGAATTTTAATCTTTCCAATTCTCTTAACAAGTTTTGCATTTCTAGAGGAATTGAAGTTTGGCATAATTCAAATAAAAATTGGTTGGTTTTTGATACTAATGATTTAATTTCAAGATCTAATGGATCAAAAAGAGGTTCGTTATTAATTTCATCTCTACTTTTATCTAGTTCTAATAGTAGATTAATTATATCAAAAAGGCGTCCTGTTTGATTTCCTTTGAATGATCTTTCAACTTGAAAATAATATTCGCTGTAATCATCGAATGGGATTAATTCTGTATATTGATTATCTATTCTAATTACAGATTTTATATTTTTAAATAGATTAGATGACTCCCATGCGTATACGTCAAAACTTGATTCAACATTTTCACTTTCTATGCGTATATTAAATTTATGTTCATTTTTAAAATAACCAAAAGGAATTATAACAAAATCTAATGAATTTAATGAATATTCGTCTAAAACAAAATGAAGATCTTTTATTTTATGGGTTTGATCAATAGAATGTTTGTGCAAACCAAATTGTAGTTTTCTAGAATTTGATTTATACATATGAAATAATAGTCCTTCATATCCTCGTAAATTTAATTCTAATGAGAATTTTATTTCTTTTTTAGTAATAATTGTATTTCTAAATCTTATATTTAAAAATAAATGATAATAATTCTCTAAATGAGGAAAAAACCAAGGAGCTTCACGTTTTAGATTAATTAACATCATTATTTTTCATTTAAAACTTGTATTATTTATTCTCTATACCTATATGTTCCTTAAAATAAATATAAGAGGAAATAAAAAATAATCTGAAATACCAATTTATAAAATAACTTTTTATTTAAACTTTACAATCTTAAAGATAAAAAATTAAAAAATTAAAAAATAAGATTTTTTATTATGAGCCTTTCTCTATAGCCCAAACTTTTCTAATATCCCCGATAAGCGAGTCCGGTGAAATTTCAAACCTAATTCTTCAGGACTAAATCCCATTGCTAAAGCATATAACTCAGTTAAATACAGAATAGGCACATTGAAATCGGTTTCAAACTTTTTAGCAAGATCTCTCTGTCGTGTATCAAATTGTTGAAAACATGCGGGACAATTTACGCATATTACATCTGCGCCAGCTTTCTTGATAGAATCCATCTTTTTCTTTAAATTCTGAAGTCCATGTTCTTCATATGCATTAGTAACTGTTATACCACAGCATAAAACTTCCTCGCCATAATCTACAACCGAAGCACCAGTAGCAGATACAAGTTCTTTCAAAATAATCGGTCTCATTGGATCATCAGATTCCATCCATTCTGCAGGACGCATATAATGGCATCCTGGATGACAGGCAACTTTTAATCCGGTAAACTGTTTAGTAATAGCTCCTTTGATTTTATCGATGCCAACTTCATTTTTTAACACATCAATAAAATGTTTAACATTAATACTACCTCTAAATTCTTTCCCAATTTTCGCTAGTTCTGCATTAATCTTTTCTTTTTTCCGGGTATCATGTTCTAATTGATGTTTTACACCTCTCAACGTGTTGGCACAACCATTACACAATGAAACAATATCTTTTCCTTCAGTTTCTGCTAATGAAAGATTACGCGCACCCAATACTAACCAAGCATCATTATCAAAACTTTTCATCCCAGTAGGATCTGGACAACATGAAAAAGGAGCCTGTGAAGTTTGAATTCCAAGTTTATCAAAAACTTTCCTTGAAGAGGCTTCTATAAATGGAATCCTATTCCCTATTGTACATCCTTCAAACATTTTATATTCTGTCATTTTATCCTATACCCTCGAATTATTTTAATTTCTTTTCAGCTCCTATATTTTTAAGTAGAGTCTGCACTTCAGTTATATCTGGTACAAGTACTGGTGGTAAACCTAGTTGTTCTCTTCTTCTCTCAATTGCCGGTTGTGAAGGAATCGCTTTAGCATTCTCAAATATTGCTTTAGCTTGTGAATAAACAAAATCTGGACCTTTTCCTAATGCAATGCTTTGGTTTTTTAAAAATGTAAAGATTTCTGTAAGTTCAATATTCTGAGGGCATACTTCATCACATGTATCACATACAGTACAACCCCAAATTACTAAATCATCTCCTCCAAGCAGCAGATCCTTATAACCTAAGAGAGCAGCTAAGATATTACTTCGGGGATTATATCCAGTAGTACCGTAAAAATCAGCCGTTACAGCTGTTACAGGGCAATTGTCAGCACATCTATTACATTGATAACAATATTTAATTACTTCAGACCCGATATGGTAATCCATTACTTGCTTCCTAAATTCAAAATTTGCTTCCATTTTTTTTCACTTTTTTCCTTTTAATTTGTTTCTTTTTTTTCATATTAGGCTTTAACCCTTGCGTGGGCAGTTATATCCAATCTATAATTTTTATTGGACATTCATCCTAAGCCTACGTTCAACTTTCGAGAGTAAATCTCAGAGCCTTCTTCATCAACCACTGTGATGTGTGCGGCACACGATAGTCAGCAATCAAAACAGCGTACTATCATTTCTAAAAGATTTACTACACCTTCTGGTATATCACTCATTTTTCAGTTCACACTTTTACTTTTATTTTCTATTAATTTATTTAATCCATGGGTCTGGTAATTTTAAACCATCTAATACTTTTTCTTCGAAAACTTGTTTAGCTACATGCATTAATGTTTTTTCGATTCCTGCTATATTATGATTGGTTGCTACTAAGAGATTTGCTTTCTTGCAAATGCCATCTGCATCGGACCATATATGATATAATAGAATACCTCTCGGGGCTTCTACTAATCCAATTCCATCAGCTTCTCTTGGTTGAACATCTAAAGTTTTGCAATCAGGGTTGACGATATCAGGATCTTGAAGCAAGGCTGCAATCATTTCTATAGATTCTACTAATTCAATTAATCGTGCCCAATGATACGCAAAGGTATGATGTGACACAGAACCTAACTTATCCCTAAAAGCTTTTAGTGCATCATCTGCTAATGGTGTTGCCATCTTATCTGCAGCATTAATCATTGCTAATGTATTTGCTCTATAAATACCATCTGGATATCCAACTGGTTTATAATACATATGGGTTGCATACGAATGTTTTGGGACGTGTTCTCCTAATACATCTAAATATTTATGAAAATCATAATCAATTTTCTCTCCATCAGGAGTCACAATCCTTAGATCACCTTCATAAATATCATGAATACCATTCTTAGTCATTCCTAGATAGTATGTGGGAACAACACCTACATTTGCAACAACATCCCAATAATCGTCAATAACTTTTAATCCGATATCAACCGTTTTTTTTGTCCATTCCACTTGATCCTCAATTTGCTTAAGGAATAAATCTCGAGCATCTTCATCCATTGCTTTCTTCATACCACCAACAATAGCAGATACAGGATGTATTGATTTACCACCGATCGCAGCGCATAATTTTTGTCCAAAATCCATCATTTTCAATGCCATTGCACCAACTTCTGGCATTTTATTAATAACATGGACAACATTTCTTAAAGCTGGATCTGCCATAGGACCTAAAAGAAAATCTGGTGCTGCTAAAGCGTAGAAATGTAAAGTATGTGAAGCATATTGTTTCGCATTGATTAATAGTTTTCTTAATTTTAGAGCAGGTGTAGGAATTTCTACTCCCCACGCATCTTCTATTGCTTTTGTTGGAGCTAAATGATGAGGAATTGGACAAATTCCACAAATTCTTGGTGTAATTCTTGGAATATGTTCACAATAGCGTCCTTCAAGAAATTTTTCAAAGAATCTCGTTGAAGTGACGTTAAACTGAACATTTTGTACTTTCCCATCATCACCCAAAACAATTTTCAATCCACCATGTCCTTCTAATCGTGTTATTGGTTCTACTTCTATTTCTTTTGCCATATTTTTATATACCTCCTTTTCTTGATGCTAAAGTAAATTTCTCAAAAGTTCCTATTGGATCCTTTACTTGACTAAGTAATTCTTCTCTTGATAAACTTACATTAAAACCTTTTATGACTGTGTCAGCAAACCTTTCTGCCTGATTAACACCCCATTTTGTTTGTCCGTAACATCCAGAACATGGAGTATTAACTTTTATACATAATCCTCCACAGCCAGCTTTTGTAACAGGTCCCATACAGATGTATCCTTGTTCAATTAAGCAGTCATCCATATTAGAAAGCTGCTCATAATCTCTTTTAACTCTTGTCATTGTTGATTTACTTCCAATGATTCTAGGACAAGTATCACAAACAGTTGAAATTTCATGAAAATCAGGATTATTCTTCAAGAAATCCATAAAATTAGATGCAATTTCTTCTGTGGTTGGTGGTAAATTTGCTAAAGGCGTTTCAAGTGTACCTCTTTTTTTAATCTGTTTCAATAAATCTCCTGCTAAATCAAATCCCGCCATTAATGGTAAATTTAAGAACAAGGTTAAGAACTCTAATAAACTTTTCTTGTTACCAGAGCTTATTGAGGTAAGGTTTTTAGACATTTCATTTAATCTCTCTGCTCGAGCAGCTACCGTTTTAGAAGGCCCATAACACCCAACACAAGGATTATTATTACTGGTGCATTTGAGAGAACATCCCATACTAGTAATAGGGCCAAAACACATCGTTCCTTTTTCGATAAAACACCCCTCGGTATTTAAAGAACAATCATTACAGAAAGCTAAATCACTCATTGGAAGTGGTTTTCGTCCTAATAAAAATGCAATTGCACTGACAATCTGATCAGGTCTTGGTGGACATCCCGCCATATAAACATCTACGTTGATGAATTCATCAACATTTATAATTTTTTCTTGAAATTCTGGAACATTTTCATTTGGAATCGTTGGTGTTTCATTTGTAGCAGATTCAACTTCAGTAAATTTTCTTTTTTTTAATGTTTCAATGTCCCATTGGTTAGCTAAGCCAGCAACACTTCCATAACAAGCACAAGTTCCAAAGTTTATAATTAGAGCACATTTTTCACGCATTAATTTTACATTATCGAGATCCTCTTTAGTTCTTATCGCACCTTCAATAAAACCTGCTAAAATCGAACCAGGTTCTCTAGCTTTCAATGATTTATGTTTAAAATCAACTACAGTTGGCCAGTATACAATTTCTAGCTCGGGGAGAATTGACAACAGGCCTAAATGTGTATTAATAAGGGATTGATGACAACCCCAACAGTCACTTAATTGCATAAAAGCTACCTTCACAGGCATTGATGACACCCCCAGTCACTTAATTGCATTAAGGCTTCTTTCATTTTTGACATTTTTTCGACCTTTGATATTTTTTTATTTGTAAATAATTTTTAAACTCTTTTAATAAAAAAAGAATTTATGTTTAAATTTATGTAATTAATTTTTTTTTTTTTTTTTTTTTAATAAAATCCAGTTTATAATTATACACTATGTTATTAAAAAACTTCTACTTTTAGAACATTTTAGTAATATTATTTTTCAAAATTAAACTTTTTAAGTTTTTTAAACTTTTTAGTTTGTTTTTAATGATCATTTTATTATTAAAAATATTAATAAAATTAGGATTTGCATAAAATCTATTATTAAATATGTTAGATTAATAACCTGAAATCTTTTTTGTTTCATATGATCATCTTCGATATAAATTTAAAGATTATTTTTTTTTGATTTTTGATTTTTAACCATTCGTCGTCTTTAAGATTATATATAAGAAATGGTGAACTATAGGATTTTAAATTTGTTTAACAATTGTTATTAATAAAATTCTTTTAAATTAAGAATCTATAAATAGAACAATCATCAAAAAGAAATAATTTATTTCAAGCTTACAAAGTAAAAATATCAATAGTTTATATCTCTTAAATTTCTGTATCTTTTTAATCCAATGCGGATGCATATTAATATAAAATGTTTTGCTTTAATATGATCTCCAAGTTCCTTGTTTAAAACAATTCAATGTGTATAAAAAAGGCAGTTATGGTTACTCATATTCTTCTTCTGAAGACATTGTCGTGTTAAAACATAATTCTTCTTTATTGTAGTGGAATAAAACTTATGACACATATCAGAACCAGATAATAGATACGAAAGGATAAAAAGCATAGAAAATTAATTTTTAATTATAGAATTATTAAAAGAAAATCGCTAAATTATTAAAAAGACAACAATGGAATTAAAAAAATTCAAAATTTTAGCATCGGATGGTTTAGCACAAGAAGGAGTTAATATATTAAAAGAATTCAATAACTTTGAGATTACCATTAAAAATGAGACTACAAAAGAAGAACTCCTTGAAATAATAGAACAATACGATGGGATAATCGTTAGAAGTGCTACAAAAATGACTGCTGATATTATTATCGCGGGAAAAAAATTGAAAGTTATTGTTCGAGCAGGTACGGGTTATGATAATATTAACATTGACGAGTGCAATAAACACGGGATAGTGGTAATAATAACTCCTTTAGGAAATTCCAATGCGGTCGTAGAATTAACAATGGGACATATGTTAAATTATGCGCGTCATATTTACGAGGCAAATTTTTCTATGCGTGAAGGAAAATGGAATAAAAAATCCTTAAGAGGAACTGAATTGCGGGGTAAAACGGTAGGAATTATTGGATTAGGACATATAGGAGCAGCTGTTGTAAAAAGATGTCAAGTTTTTAATATGAGAGTCATAGCTTACGATAGATTTGTGCCAAAAAAAAGAGGAAAGGATTTAGGTGTTAAACTAATGGATAAATTGGACGATTTACTAGTTCAATCAGATTATATCACGATACATATTCCTCTAACTGCTCAAACAAGAGATTTAATTAGTTATCCTGAAATACGGAAAATGAAACCGAATGTAATTATTGTTAATGTCGCGCGAGGGGGAATTGTAAATGAAGATGCATTATATGATGCGTTGAAAAATAATAGAATTGGAGGAGCATGTATTGATGTATTTACTAAGGAGCCTGTTTGCGCCGAAGATGCTCCCTTTATCGGTTTAGATAATTGTATTACTACTCCCCATTTAGGTGCCAACACATTCGAAGCTCAAATTGAAGTTGCAAAATTAGCAGCCGAACGAATTTCCCAAGCTCTTAATTCTAAAATTTTTATAGATGCTGTTAACATTTCTTTTAATCTTTCTGAAGAAATGGCAGATATATATCGGCCTTATATAGAATTAGGAGCTTTTTTGAGTAAATTTATTACGCAAATTAACCAATCGAAAATAATAAGTGTCAAGATTAAATATAAGGGAGAAATATTTACAAATTTTGATCCAATTAAAGCTGTGATATTACAATCTCTATTTGACAGTCGTTTATCAGAGATTATAACATATATTAACCTAGAAAATATTTTAATGGAAAATGAAATTAAGGTGGATGTAGGAAAGTTTGATAAACCCATTAATTTTGAAAATTACATAAAAATTTACATTAGGACAGAAGATGGTACCTCATCTAAAATTGCGGGGACAGTTTTCTCAGAGAATCCAAAGATAGTTGAAATAAATGGATTATTCTATGATCTTACTCCAGCAAATTACATGCTTGCTTTGAGAAATAAAGATGTTCCAGGTGTTCTAGGTAAAATTGGTACTTTTTTAGGTGATAAAGGGATAAATATAGCACGTTTACAATGTGGAAGAAAAGAAAAAGGGGATATCGCTATATCAATTGTTACGTTAGATAATCCAGTATCTAAAGATGATCTCAACGAACTTAAAAAATTTTCAGATATTATTGATGCTTATGGAATAATACTATAATAATTAATTTTTAATATGTTTATTTGACAAGAAAATAACTAAACCATAACTCAAGATAATTGGGATAAATTCTGAAAATATATAAGTACGCTCTTTTTTGTCTTACGGAAAAAAAAAGATATGAGATATAAATTACCAAGGATTCAGAATATGAAAGATAGTAGAATCTAAATGCTTTTAATTAGTAATTCTTTCTATTTAATATGAGTGAGAAAAACGGGAGCTCTAAAATTATCAGATTAGCACATGGCGCGGGTGGTGTTTTACAAGAAGAATTAATTAAA